>Ga0207882_1000015_pt1 | contig 289920 bp, 268 predicted proteins | sample MalvirmetaMSP103_FD_184228 | JGI IMG/M metagenome (GOLD analysis project Ga0207882, IMG submission 184228) | Marine viral communities from the Deep Pacific Ocean - MSP-103 (SPAdes) | ecosystem: Environmental > Aquatic > Marine > Oceanic | place: Pacific Ocean | collected 2011-05-15 | reverse complement strand
GCGCGCGGGTCCGGCAAATCCCCAAACGTGTCTTCAAACTGCTCCATGAGGTCCTCCGCAAATGGAAAACCTCCTTAGAATCCTGTTCGCCGCCTATGGCAAATCTGCCATATGCGATTCCCCTGCCTCAAGGGGGAGGGAGTAAATGACCCGTCCCCCCCCTCTAGGAGGGAGCCGATAGCCTCGAGAGAAGAGGAGAATTCACGATCCTATTGCGCCTCTTGCTGCGCCTGCCAATTGCGGGCGAAATCGGTTAGGCGGATGGGTTTACGCTGTCGTCCCCACGTGCCGGGCCTGGGCTCGAACCGACCCGCAATGGCGGTGCCACAGCCTGTGCAATGACCGCCCTGGCCCAATCCCCAATCACTCAATTGATGCCAATCGCGCCCGATCACTTTGGTCCCGCAGCCAGGGCAATAGGTCGAGCCTGTCGGTTCGTGATGGATATTGCCGGTATAGACATGATGCAGCCCATTCTTGCGCCCGATCTTCCAGGCGCGGATCAAGGTTTCAGGCGGCGTGCGGGGTTTATCCATCATCTTATAATCCGGATGAAAGGCCGTGAAATGCAGCGGCACGTCGGGACCCAGCGCCTCAAACACCCATTGCGTCAGGGCCTCTATCTCCGCCTCGCTGTCATTCTCGCCCGGGATCAACAGCGTGGTCAATTCGACCCAGCATTTGCGCTCTTTCACCAGATAGACCGCTGTCTCCTGAACCGCCGCCAGACTGGCGGTGCAGAGCTTGTGATAGAAATCCTCCGTAAAGCCCTTCAGGTCCAGATTGACCGCATCCATGCGCTGGAAGAATTCCTGGCGCGCGGCATCCTTGATATAGCCTGCCGTGACCGCGACATTGGCAATCCCCACCTCATGACAGGCCGCCGCCACATCCACCGCATATTCCAGAAAGATCACCGGGTCATTATAGGTATAGGCAACCGAGCGACAGCCCGTCTGCTGGGCCGCGGCCGCAATCGCACCGGGTGCGGCCTGATCCATCAACCGGTCCATCTGGCGGCTTTTGGAAATATCCCAGTTCTGGCAGAATTTGCAGGTCAGATTGCATCCCGCCGTGCCAAAACTCAGCACCGGCGTGCCGGGCAGAAAATGGTTCAGCGGTTTCTTTTCAATCGGATCGATGCAATAGCCCGATGCTCGGCCATAGGTCGTCAACACCAGTTCGTCGCCCCGCCTGGCCCGCACGAAACACAGTCCCCGTTGCCCATCGTGCAATTTGCATTCGCGCGGACACACATCACACTGAATCCGCCCATCCTCCAACGGCTGCCAATAGCGCGCGGGGACGGCGTTCAGAATGTCGGGATCAACCGGTTTCGCTGTGTCATTCATTGCGCTAGACTAGCACATCTTCATGACCAAAGGGATAGGGTCCATCATGGCGCTGATCCGACCGCCTGCGATTGCGGGGACATTTTATCCGGCTGATCCGGCGGGGTTGCGGGCGGCTGTGGAGAAATTTGTTCGGGCAACGCCTTCTGAAGGGCCAGCGCCCAAGGCGATTATTGCGCCCCATGCGGGCTATGTCTATTCCGGGGCCTGTGCGGGCGCGGCCTATGCGCGGTTGTTGCCGGATCAGGCGCAGATTACTCGAATTGTGTTGCTGGGGCCGTGCCACCGTGTGGCGGTGCGGGGGCTGGCGACCAGTTCGGCGGATTACTGGAAGACGCCCCTGGGCGCGATGCCGCTGGATCGGGGGGTGCTGGCGGGATTGTCCGACCTGCCCCAGGTTGCCACCCATGACGGCACCCACCAGCAGGAACACAGTCTGGAAGTCCATCTACCCTTTCTGCAGGTCTGTTTCCCACAGGCCAGCCTTGTGCCCTTCGTCGTCGGTCAGGCCAATGCGGAAGAGGTTGCCGGTGTCCTGGAGCGTCTGTGGGGCGGGCCGGAAACGCGAATTGTGATCTCCACCGATCTGAGCCACTTCCTGGACTATGACGCCTGCAACACGCTGGATACCAGAACCGCACAGGCTGTAGAGGCATTGGACTATGCGGCCATCGGACGGGATCAGGCCTGTGGGCGCATCCCGATGTCAGGCCTGTTGCATCTGGCCAAGCAACGGGGCATGCGGATTGAACGGGTTGGCCTATGCAATTCGGCGGACACGGTGGGCGACCCGGCCCGCGTTGTGGGCTATGGCAGTTGGGCCTTATACGAATGACCGCCGACGAAATCGCCAAAAAGCACCGCGCCTTGCTGATGAAAATTGTCCACCATGCCCTGGAGAAAGGGGCTGTTCCATCCATCAATCTGCCGTCCTTTCCGGAAGAATTGACAGCGCCGGGGGCGACCTTTGTCACTTTGGAAAAGCAGGGGCGGCTGCGGGGCTGCATTGGATCGTTACAAGCGCATCAGCCCCTGGTTCAGGACCTGGCCCAGAATGCCTATCGTGCCGGGTTTAAGGACCCCCGATTCCCACCAATCACGGCAGAGGAATTGCCAGACATCACCTCCTCCATTTCCATCCTAAGCCCGCCGTCACAAATGCTGTTCCAGGATGAACAGGACCTGTTGGCACAGCTTGTCCCCGACGTGGATGGACTGATCCTGCAGGATGGCAATCGACGCGCCACCTTCCTGCCCCAGGTCTGGGAACAACTGCCTGATCCAAAACAGTTTCTGGGTCATCTGAAGCACAAGGCAGGCTTGGCCGAAGATCATTGGTCGCCAACCCTGACCGCCCACCGCTATCATGTGGTGAAGGTTGCATGACATTATGGCAGTGTGATTGACCAAACCGGCACTAGCCCTATGATCTGTCGTGAAAATTGACCTTTTGGGGAGAGCCCGCGTAATGGCAAAATTTGGTATTGGACAGCCGATCCGACGGACCGAAGACCTGCAACTATTGTCCGGTCACGGGCAATATACCGCCGATGTGGATTGGGACAATCAGGCCTATGCGGTCGCCGTGCGCTCCCCCTATGCCCATGCCAATATTCTTGCCATCGATATCGACGATGCGAAGGGCGCGCCAGGCGTTCTGGATATTTTCACGGGTGACGACATGCTGGACGATGGCATTGGCGCGATGCCAGCCAACATTGTCGTGACCCAGACCGATGGATCGAAAATGATCCACCCGCCCCGATATGCCCTGGCGACGGGTAAGGTGCGTCATGTCGGCGATCCGGTCGCCTTCGTTATTGCGGAAACGCTGGACCAGGCCCGCGATGCGGCAGAGCTGGTCATGGTGGATTACGACGACCTGCCATCGGTGACCGACACGGACAAGGCCGATGCCCCCGATGCGCCCCTGGTTTATGACGAGGCCCCGAACAATCGATCCTTCACCTGGGATTTTGGCGATGAAGCCGCTGTTCAGGCCGGGCTTAAAGATGCCGCCCATACGGTCACGCTGAAACTGATCAACAACCGCATCATTGTCAATTCCATGGAGCCCCGCGCTGCGCTGGGCAAGTATGAGGGCGATGCAGAAACAGGTCGCTACAGCCTGCACACCCCGACCCAGGGCGTGCATTCGGTCCAGCGGCAACTGGCTGATGACATCTTTCATGTCGATAAATCCCGCATGCGAATCCTGACCGGCAATGTCGGCGGTGGGTTCGGGATGAAGATCTTCCTGTATCCCGAACAACTGTGTGTGCTGTATGGCGCAAAACGCATTGGGCGGCCGGTAAAATGGGTCGCAGAACGGTCCTATGACGGTTTTACCACCGACAAGATGGGCCGCGATCATGTCAGCGAAATCACGCTGGGTCTTGATGAGGACCTGAAGATCACCGGTCTAGATATCACCCTGAAGGCCGCAATGGGTGCCTATATTTCCGGCTTCCAGGCCTTCATCCCCACGATGGCGAGCGCCAAGATGTATTCGGGTGTCTATGCCATCCCCGCCATCCACCTGCGGGTCCATGGCCTGTTTACCAATACAACGCCGGTGGATGCCTATCGCGGGGCCGGACGGCCGGAGGCTGCTTACCTGCTGGAGCGCCTGATGGATAAGGCCGCGCTGGATCTGGGCGTTGACCCGGTGGAGCTGCGCAAACGCAACTATATTCCCACCAGCGCCATGCCCTATACGACGCCTGTGGGGCCGGTCTATGATTCCGGTGACTTTGCGCGCCTGACTGATATCGCCCTGCAGCGGGCGGATCGTTCAGGTTTCGAGGCGCGCCGCCAGGAATCCGCATCGCGCGGCAAACTGCGCGGCATGGGCATGTCCTATTACATCGAATGTTGTGGTGCCGGTCCTGGGGAACAGGCCGATATCCGCGTCGCAGAAGATGGGGCTGTCACCCTGTATATCGGCACCCAGGACAATGGCCAGGGGCATCAGACCGCCTATAAGCAAATCATCTCCAACCGGCTGGATATCGACCTGGATCGTATCACCGTCATTCAGGGTGACACGGATGTGGTGGAACGCGGCGGCGGCACAGGCGGATCCCGATCCATCCCCGAAGGCGGCGTTGCCGTGCGCGATGCCACTGAAGGTGTCGTTGAAAAGGGCAAACAGATCGCCAGCGTGCTGATGGAAACAGCCGCCGCCGATATAGAGTATGTCGATGGAAAATTCGCCGTGGTCGGCACCGACCGCACGGTCAGTTTCGAAGACGTCGCACGGGCCGCCCATGATCCGACGATCGTGCCAGATGGCGTTGATCCCGGCCTGGATGTGAAGGCCCGCCACAAGGCAGAAGCCCAGACCTATCCCAATGGCTGTCATGTCTGTGAACTGGAAATCGATCCGGAAACAGGGACGTTGGATATCCTGAATTATGTCGTCGTCGATGATTTCGGCACCGTGGTTAATCCAATGATGCTGGCTGGTCAGGTCCATGGCGGTATTGGTCAGGGCTTGGGCCAATCACTGATGGAAGAAACCATCTATGATCCGGAAACCGGGCAATTGCTCAGCGGTTCCTATATGGATTATTGCATGCCCCGGGCGGATAACATCCCCAATATTGATTTCACCTATGTCGATGACATTCCCTGTGCCACCAATCCGTTGGGCATCAAGGGCGCGGGGGAAGCCGGTGCCATCGGTGCACCGCCTGCATCGATCAATGCCATTGTGGATGCAATGAAACATCTGGGCATTCACCATATCGACATGCCGGCAACCCAATCCCGAATCTGGCAGACTCTACAGGCTGCCAGCAAAGCTGATGCGGCGGAATAGAGGCTTATGACGTCCGACCTGAAATACGACCCCAAAGAGCTTATACAAGGCATCAAAAAAGCGGCCTTTGTCGCGGGTGCTAAGATATTGGCGGTCTATGCCACCGATTTTGAAGCGGATGTGAAGGCCGACCATTCCCCCGTGACGGAGGCGGATACGGCCGCCGAGGCGATCATTCTGCCACTGCTGAAAACCCTGACGCCAGACATTCCAATCGTGGCGGAAGAAGCTGCCGCAGCTGGCAACATTCCCGATGTCGGTGACGGACCGTTCTGGCTGGTTGACCCGCTGGACGGCACCAAGGAATTCCTGAAGCGCAATGGCGAATTCACCGTCAACATCGCACTGATTGTGAATCACCAGCCACTCTTAGGCGTCGTGTTGTTGCCTGCCAAGAATTGCTTGTATAGCGGCATCGTCGGCACGGGTGCGTGGCGACAGGACGGTGACGGGCCGGTTGTCAATATAACCGTGCGGACACCGCCAGAGGATGGATTGACCGTGATCGGAAGCCGCAGTCATGGCGATGCGGATGAAATGGCTGCCTTCCTGAAAGGCCATGCGGTTGCCGAAGTGATTTCAGCAGGCAGTTCCCTAAAATTCTGTCTGGTGGCGGACGGTTCTGCTGATGTCTATCCCCGTCTGGGTCGCACCATGGAATGGGATGTCGCCGCCGGTCATGCGGTCCTGGCCGCCGCAGGGGGACGTGTCACCTTTACTGATGGCACTCCATTCACCTATGCCAAGAACAAGATCTTCGAAAACCCCCATTTTGTTGCCTGGGGCGGGGTTTAGGAATGCGGGTCTATCTGGCTGGTCCCGATGTCTTTCACCCGGATGCCGTAACTCTGGGTCAACGCAAAAAGGAACTATGCGCCCAGTTTGGCCTGGTCGGTGTCTTTCCTTTGGATAATGATCTGGATTTACAACGCCTTAATCCACATGCACAAGGAATGGCAATTTTCCATGCCAATACCAAGCTGATGGATGAATGCGACGCGGTCATCGCCAATATGACGCCGTTTCGCGGGCCATCCTGTGACCCTGGTACCGCCTATGAAATCGGCTATATGCGGGGACTGGGCAAGGCTGTTCTGGCCTATTCAAACATATCCACCCCATTTACCGATCGCAGCACCAGTCTGGATTCCCTGACAATTGAAAAGTTCGATATGGTGGATAATCTGATGCTGGACGGGGCGGTGGTTGCCAGTGGTTTCGATATCATAACCCACGACGCCCAGGACCCATTCACCGACCTGACCGCCTTTACCGAATGCGTCAAACGCCTGGCACAGCCAAAACCGTAGAGTGTTCTAGTCCCGGAAGGATGGGTCTTTGCGATCCAACATGCGCAGATAGGCTGCCCATTCCGGGGTATCGCTGCGCGTGGCTTTATCGGCCTCTGGCTCCCAATCGCGCCCGTTTGGTTCCCATTGTTTGGCCGTGTGCTCACACACTTCGGGGCTGGGCATCTTAATCGGGCGCCCCGTTGCCAACACATCCAATTGAACGCGACAGGCCTGTTCAAAATAATACAGCCGCGAGAATGCATGACTGACGGTTTCGCCCAGTGTCAAAATTCCGTGATTATACAGCACCATGGCCCATTTATCGCCAAGATCGGCAACCAGACGTTCCCGTTCGGACAGGTCCAACGCGATGCCTTCATAGTCGTGATAGGCCAGCCGGTTATAAAATTGAAAGCCGCCCTGGGTCATCGGCATAAAGCCTTCACCCAGGCAGGACACCGCCGTGCTGGCATCGCTGTGGGTGTGCAAGACACATACTGCATCATGGCGCACGGCATGGACCGCGCTGTGGATGGTATAACCCGCCGCATTGATGCCATAGCTGGAGCCGTCTACCACATTGCCGTCCAGATCAATCTTCACCAGATTTGACGCACAGACTTCGTTATAGGCCAGACCATAGGGATTGATCAGAAAATGCCTCGGCTCGCCGGGAACACGGGCGGTGATGTGATTGTAAATCTGATCAATCCAACCATGCGCATCAACCAAGCGATAGCAGGCCGCCAGGTCTACCCGCATCGCCCATTCCGCATCCGAGCAATCAAGGCTGCGGCTAGCCGGAGGCTTCGTAGTGATGGCGGTCATGACCTGATCCTTCCCAAGTAGAATTATTCAGCAGCGCGGGTCAGCGCGTATAATCCATCATCATCGCCCAGTTCCAGGGGCGTATGATCCTGATTGTTGTGATACCAGGCACGACCATTCCCACCGGTAGGCGCATTGCTGACGGCATTATAATTGAAATACATGATCGATCGCGGCCAGGGGCTGACATTGTTCGAAGACCCATGCACCAGATTGCAATGAATAAACGCAACCGTCCCTGCAGGCCCCATCAAGGGGACGATCCCATTGCGGTTTGCGAAGTCTGAAACAACAGGCGGGTCAATCTGCATCACCGTGTAACCGGTCGCGTCTTCGCGCGTTACCGTGTTGACGATGCCATGATGCTGGGAACCCGGCAGCACCAGCAAAGGTCCATTCACCGCCGTGGAATCATCCAGAAATATTGCTGTCATGACGCAATGGGGTTCTGGCATGCCATCTTCGCGATGCCAGGTCCCGAAATCCTGGTGCCAGTTCCACGCCCCGCCGGAAAAACCTTCCTTCGGATTCAGGCGGCTTTGGTGAATATAGGCGTCTTCCCTGAGCAATTGTCGCACGGGATTCAATAACCGCGGCAGCGTGCTAAGTCGCTTATAAGGTTCGCAAACCTCATGCCCGCCATAGGCCAGACGGATGCCGTTGCTTTCTTTTTCCCGAACAATCTCAGGACCGGGTCGGGCGCAAAGCACCGATGCCGTCACCTTCAAAAGCTGTGCCTCTTCCTGATCCAGCAGCCCTGGAAAAAGAAGATAGCCGGAGCGATCATATTCTTCGATTTGTGAGTCTGATAAGTGCATAAAAAAACCTTAACGTCTGTTTTGCCGGTCGCCAAGTCAGGATTTACGCTTTTCTGTGATGGCGGACTGCGGCATTGTCAGGTGTGTCAATTCTATGAAGGCGAGTTCGCTTTGTGACCCTATCCATACGTTCGGTCTTGCTCTTTGGATTCTGCGGTCTGCTGGCACTGTCCATTTCAGCCGTCGCGATAACAGGACTGATCGGGGCATTAAGCAATACCCTGACCCTGATGGCCCGGGAAGCCACCCAAATGGTGGAAGAAGCCGATCGCCGTCTGACGGCGGAACTGGCCCCTATTGAAAGCCAGGCCCGATTTATTTCTAACAGATTTGAAGACGGTCGATTGAGCTTCGATGCCCCCGAACGCCTGTCGATCACCCTAGATGCCTCTATGGCCGCCATTCCCGATTTGGCCGGTCTGCTGCTGATTGACACGAACGGCACAGGCTATCGTTTGCTGGGGGCGCGCCGGAATGATGACGACGCCCCCTTGAAGATCGGGAATTACATGCAAATTCCAGGTATCGCTGATGCACTTGCACAAGCAAAAGACACCACGGAATCAGTATGGCGGCGACCGGTCTGGGTCTCTGAAATACAGCAGACGGCGATTAACCTGCACACCCCCCTGTACCGGGAGGGGGAATTTATCGGCGTGCTGATGCAGGGAAAGGCTGTCGCGGACCTGTCCATACAGTTACGCCGTCTTCAGGATTTTGCCGGAAAAGTCCCTTTCCTGCTGTATGGATCTGACAGTGTTCTGGCCCATCCAGGTCTGGCGGAATTAAAGTCAAATGCATCCAAAGTGGAACCCCTGCCCCCGCTTAACACCTTCCAAGACGGCATCCTGGCCTCCTTCCCAACTTTACAGGATGTGATTTTTGAAAATTTTTCCGAGGACAAATCCATCAAAATGGGCCGAAGCACCTTCGCCGGGCAGAATTATTTCTTTGCCTATCGGACCCTTCAGGTTTCCGCAGCGGACAAGCCCATTACGGTCGGGCTGTATGTTGATGAAACACGCTACAATACGGTGCGGGATCGATTGCGGGCAATTTTGGTCGTCGGTGGCGGCGTCATGTTGCTTTCCATTATCGCGGCACTTTGGATGGCCCGGGCCACGGTCCGCCCGATACAAGCGCTGGCAAAAGCCTCCCTGCATGTCGCGACAGGCGATCTTGACGCCGTTGATCCCCTGCCCCGCAGCCGCATGCGCGAATTGGACGAGGCCGGTCTGGCCTTCACCCATATGGTGGAGGGATTGAAGGAACGCGCACGAATAATGGACCTGTTCGGTCGGGTTGTTCCAACCGCTGTCGCGGAACGAATGCTGCGATCGCCAAAGGAACTGGCACCCCAGAAGGTCGAGGCAACAGTTCTGTTCTGTGACCTGGTTGGGTTCACCACCTTGTGTGAAGGGCTGGAGACCGATCATCTGGTGCAGGTATTGAATGCCTATTTCACCGATATGGTCGACATCATCCAGGGCCAGGGTGGCATTGTTACACAATTTCAAGGGGACGCGATATTAGCCGTCTTCAATGTGCCATTGGGGGACCGCGACCATCCGGCCAAGGCATTGGCGGCCGCGCGCGCCATGCATCTGCATTTGGAAAACAGCACCTTTCTTACCCAAACGCTGGCCATTCGTGTCGGTATCGCCACAGGACCTGTGATCGCAGCGAATGTAGGCGCAGCATCCAGAATGAATTATACCGTACATGGAGATACAGTAAACTTGGCCGCCCGATTGGAAAATTTGAACAAAACCTATGGCACCAGGATCATCCTGTCGGCAGAAACAGTTGAACGATCCGGTGCACAGGATGTGAAGTCCCTGGGATTGGTCGAAATTCGGGGGCGAACCCAGCCGATGGAAGTTTTCGCGTGGGAAGGATCATCGGGTTAATGAAAGAACTGCTGAGGTCCAATGACATGGCGCAACTTTCCTTCATCGAGGTTCTGTTGCGCGATTCCGGTATCGAATGTGTAGTATTCGATGGCCATACCAGCATCCTGGAAGGGTCTTTGGGTGTCTTGCCCCGTCGCGTGATGGTGCTGGATGAAGATTGGGACGCGGCCCGGCGCGTGCTGCGCGATGCGGGTCAGGATGTTCCATGACCGATACGCTGAATGAGACCGTCGCCGACCGCTTTCTGGATGGCCGCCTGATCCTGCAGCAACCCAGACAGGGATATCGCGCGGCGATGGATCCTGTGCTGTTGGCCGCTGCGGTGCCCGATTGTGACGAAGGAAAAGTACTGGATTTGGGGTGTGGCGTCGGTACCGCCCTGTTTTGTTATGGCAAACGAATGACAGGTCCGACCTTGTTTGGGTTGGAACTGGACTCCATCGCCGCCGATATGGCCCGACGGAATGCGTGTGAGAATAATTTAGCGGACAGAACCACCATCGTCACAGGCGATCTGTTGTCCATGCCCAAGGCGCTGGAACCCAACAGCTTCGATCAGGTATTCGCCAACCCGCCCTATCTGGAACCCCAAACCGGCGAGACATCGCCCATTGCAGATCGGGCACGGTCCAATGTTGAAGGGGCCGCCCGCCTGAAGGATTGGATCACCGTCATGTTACGGATGACCCGACCACGGGGCGGATTGACTCTGATCCATCGGGCGGATCGATTGGATGATATCCTGGCCTTGCTGTACCAAAAGGCAGGAGAGATCGCAGTCCTGCCCCTATGGCCGCGCGCGGGTGAACCAGCAAAGCGCGTTATCGTTCGGGCGCGCAAGGGGGTGCGCGGTGGTACCACCCTGTTGCCGGGGCTGGCATTGCACGGCCCTGCGGATGATCCCGATGGACGCTATACACCACAAGCCCTGGCAATTTTGCGCGATGGTAAGAGGCTATAGCGCATCATGCGCAGCATGAGCGCGAATAAGTAAACCGCATCATGCGAAGCATGAGCGCCAATAAGTAAACCGCATCATGCGCAGCATGAGCGCGGAAACTATTCTTTAATCCAGCACCCGGCCTGCCACGGCATCCAGCTTTGCCAGCATGGCGGGGTCTCGCGCGTCTGGCGAAGTGATCAAGGCAAAGTCCAGCGCGCGGTCGCTGCCGCAATCCGGTTCTTTGGACCAGGTATTCAGATTTTCCGCAACATAGCGAACCAGGGCACGCCCGTGATCGGCATTGGCCAACAGGGTCTTGATGACCATGGCGACATCGACATGATCATGATCCGGATGCCAGCAATCGTAATCCGTAACCATGGCAATCGTCGCATAGCGCATTTCCGCTTCCCGCGCCAATTTCGCTTCTGGCATATTGGTCATGCCAATGACGGAACAGCCCCAACTGCGATACAGCATTGATTCCGCCTGGGTCGAAAATTGCGGACCTTCCATCACCAGATAGGTACCACCACGGCTGTGGGAAATTTGTAAGGTCTGCAATCCAGCCTGGGCAATATCACCCAGCCAGGAAGAAACCGGCTGAGCGACAGAGACATGCGCAACGCATCCCGGACCAAAAAAGCTCTTTTCCCGCGCAAAGGTGCGGTCAATGAATTGATCAACGATCACAAAATGACCGGGCGGCAATTCTTCCTTCAGCGACCCACAGGCAGAAACGGACAAAATATCGGTACAGCCCAATCGCTTCATGACATCGATATTGGCGCGGTAGTTTATTGAGGATGGCGATTGGACATGCCCCCGACCATGACGGGGCAGAAAGCGGATCTTGGTGCCAGCCAGCGTACCACACAAGACGGCATCCGATGGCGCCCCCCAGGGGCTTTCAACCATGACCCATTCGGCATCCTCAAGACCTTCAATTGCATAAAGGCCACTGCCGCCAAATACCCCCAGCACCCTATCAGTCATAGCCGTCTTCTCCCTTATGTCATACCTGCCGCCATCTTGGCAGAGCCAAGCGCATTGCGAAACATATCCTCCGTCAGGCGGCCCGTATTGGTATTATAGCGTGAGCAATGATAGCTGTTCACCAATGCCAGAGAGCGCCCCTGCCGATCGGATAACCGGTGAATAGCGTCATGAGAGAATTTCGCTGCAGAAACCTTATGTCCCATAGACCGCAAGGCCGCGTCATGGGCAATTTTACCCAGGCTGAAAATGACTTTCAGGTTTGGCATGGCCGCCAATTCATGATCCAGAAAGGGACGACAGGCCGTCATCTCCTGTCCGATCGGCTTATTCTGGGGGGGCACGCAGCGAACCGCATTTGCGATACGGCACTCAATCAGGGTCAGCCCGTCATCGGGCCGTCGGTCATAGACGCCCTGTGCCAACCCTAAATCCAGTAAAACTTTATACAAAAGATCCCCGGCCCAGTCGCCGGTGAAAGGGCGCCCCGTGCGATTGGCCCCCTGCATGCCCGGTGCCAGCCCCAGTATCAGGATCGGCGCATCCAGGGATCCGAAACTGGGCACAGGCGAATTCCACCACTGTGGCTGCGCCGCTCTTACTTCTGTGCGGAACGCAACCAAACGCGGACAAAGCGGGCAATCGCGGCCGGGGTTGTCAAAGGCGGTCCCGGTTACATCCGTACCGCCAGGGGTCATCGATTGCCGTTTCGGTCAGTGCGTTCAACAATCGCCTCAACGCCGGCATAGTCGTCTTCTTCGTCGTCATCCTCATCATCGACGACCGCATCATCATCATAGTCATCGTCATCGTAATCACCGTCAAAATCAGCGCTGGGTCCGCGCACCGGGCGAGCAGGCGCCGCGCCAGGGGCAGCAGCCGACCGCTGGGGCTCATGGAAATTACGGGCGATATCGCGCGCAATATCATTTAGCTCGACAAAGTTATCGGCCTGACGGCGCAACTCATCAGCGATCATTGGCGGGTTGGATTTGATTGTGCTGACCACGGTCACACGAAGGCCGCGGCGTTGCACGGCATCAACCAGACTGCGGAAATCACCATCACCAGAAAATAGAATCACATGGTCCAGATGCTGCGCCATATCGAGCATGTCGATCGCCAGCTCCATATCCATGTTGCCCTTGATCCGCTGGCGTCCCTGCGCATCAGTATAGGACTTCGGTGGTTTGGTAACCATCGTGTAGCCGTTATAGTCCAGCCAATCCACCAAGGGACGGATCGGGGAATAATCCTGGTCTTCAAACAAGGCTGTATAGTAAAAGGCCCGCATCAACCGGCCTTCGGTCTTAAACTTTAACAACAGTTTCTTGTAATCAATATCAAATCCCAATGCTTTTGCAGCAGAGTAAAGATTGGCGCCATCAATAAAGATTGCGAATTTTTCTTCTTTGTATATGCCAAGTTGCACGGCCTTGAGCCTCCAAAAAAATATGGGTTATCAATGTATGGGGCGTTGAGAGAGGCGCGGCTTATAAATGAGCCCAAAACTCTCTGTCGTTCCAAAATGTTCTTAGTACGTAGCCGCGCGCAGGACCGGTTTCAAGCGCTATCTAATGGAATTCCATCGATATTAACGATAATTTTTCAAGCGTGAACCTGAAATGCTTTACGCCTTACCCCTGCTTGGGGGCTTGAACTTTCGGGATGAGACGGGTATGTACAGCCCGAATGCGGTGCAGGCTTTGGTTTGCGCCGCTGTTATTCTTGCATTCGGACACGGCGTTCGACCACCACGGATCGGTGTTCGATCACCACAGACGACCGAAATGTCCCCTCTTACCGACGAGGATATAAGAGCCCATGGCCCGCGTTACCGTTGAAGATTGCGTCGAAAAAGTTCCGAACCGGTTCGAACTGGTTATGGTTGCCTCACAGCGCAGCCGCGACATCGCAAATGGCGCGGCAATTGAAGTCGAGCGTGACAACGACAAAAACCCTGTCGTTTCCCTGCGCGAAATCGCCGATGACAAAGTCAATGTCAGCGAATTGCAGGATGAATTGGTCCGGGGCATGCAGCGCTTCATTGATTCGGACGAGCCAGAAGAAGACGACGATGTTCAAATCTTTGAACAGTCCATGATCGGCGCTGCGGAAATGCCCGCCATGCCGGATCCGGGCCCGATTCCGATGGCCCCGGATGATGACGATGATGAGCCGCTGAACACGCCAAAGTTTGAAGACATCGACGCCGACGATTGATAGACGGCACATCGCCTGCCTGTGCATTTGTGGGGGCGATGTCATTACGAATACCTAACAAGGCCCGGTGCAAATGCATCGGGCCTTGTTTATTGCAATAAAGCCACGAAATCTCTTTCAACATTGGGTGGTTTACGAAACTGTAGTCACTATACTTATCTTGTAAGTTCTGTAGGACGTCCCCCGCGCCATGATGCGTCAATACGAGTTGGTCGAACGTGTAAAAGCCTATGAGCCCGGTGCGGATGAAGACGCACTGAACCGCGCCTATGTCTTCACCGTGAAGGCCCATGGCAATCAAAAGCGCGCCAGCGGCGATCCCTATTTTTCACATCCGGTCGAAGTCGCAGGCCTGTTAAGCGACAAGCGGCTGGATTGCGCCTCCATCATCACAGGATTGTTGCACGATACCGTTGAAGATACCGATGTCACCGTCAAAGACATCAGCGCCACTTTTGGCGAAGAAGTGGCCGCCCTGGTCGATGGCGTGACCAAACTGTCGCAATTGGAACTGCAATCCGACCGAACCAAACAGGCGGAAAACTTCCGCAAACTGGTATTGGCCATGTCTCAGGACATCCGTGTCCTGATCGTCAAACTGGCAGACCGCCTGCACAACATGCGCACGCTGCATTTTATCAAGGCCCCGGAAAAGCGCCGCCGGATCGCCCGGGAAACCATGGATATCTATGTTCCCCTGACAGAACGCATCGGCATTCGTGATTGGCAGGAAGAGCTTGAAGATATTGCGTTTCAGGAGCTTAACCCCGATGCTAGGGCCTCTATCGTCGCGCGCCTGGAATTTCTGCAAGAAGCTGGTGGCGATGTCATCAAACGGGTCCAGGCCGCGCTGGAAAAAGACCTGGAAAAGGCCGGAATTACGGCAGACGTCAGCGGACGTCAAAAGCGGCCCTATTCCATTTGGCGCAAAATGCAGCGCCAGAATATCGGCTTTGAGCAATTGTCAGACATCATGGCGTTTCGGGTCGTCGTCGATTCCGTCGAAGATTGCTATAAGGCGCTGGGCACACTGCACGGCAAATATTCAATGGTGCCAGGCCGGTTCAAGGACTATATCTCCCTGCCCAAGCCCAACGGCTATCGCTCCATCCATACCGGCGTTATCGGGCCGGAAAACCGCCGCAATGAAATCCAGATCCGCACCCAGGATATGCACGACATTGCTGAATTGGGGGTAGCGGCTCATTGGCGTTATAAGGAAACCGGATCTCAACGCTTGTCCGATGAGGAATTGGGACTGACCGAGGGCAAGCAGTATCGCTGGCTGCGCGAATTGCTGGAAATTCTGGACAATGCCTCCAGCCCGGAAGACTTCCTGGAACACACAAAGATGGAGATGTTTGCCGATCAGGTATTCATCTTCACCCCCAAAGGGGACCTGCACGCCATGCCGCGCGGATCGACACCGGTCGATTTCGCCTATGCTGTGCATACCGATGTCGGCAATCGCTGCACCGCAGCCCGCGTCAATGGGCGACTGGTGCCGCTGCGGACGCAATTGCGCAATGGCGATCAGGTTGAAATCGTCACCTCTAAGGCTCAGACCCCCTCACCGGCCTGGGAAACCTTTGTCGTTACCGGCAAGGCCAGGGCCTGCATTCGCCGTTTTGTGCGCTCTGTTCAGCGGGAACAATATGTACGCCTGGGCAAGGAAATTCTGGAACGCACCTTTAAGGCTGCTGCCTATGACGCCACCGAAAAGGCGTTGAAAGGAATTGCCGCCCGATTTGAATTGGAGACAGCGGAAGATATCCTGGCTGCGGTCGGAGAAGGCCGCCTGACGGCACGCGAAGTCCTGTTCGCAGCCTATCCAGGTGCGAAAGAGAAAGATAAGGAAAAGGGCGGCCCCCCCAAGCGTCGCGTTTCGGTTGGACAGATTGATCCAACAGCGGGTGGGGCCATTCCCATTCGCGGCCTGATTCCTCATATGGCCATTCATTTTGCGAAATGCTGCCATCCCTTGCCCGGCGATCGCATAATTGGCATCGTTACGACTGGAAAAGGCGTGACGATCCACAATATTGATTGTGCGACCCTGGAAAACTTTTCCGACATGCCGGAACGGTGGTTGGATGTGTCCTGGGATGCCGATGCTGTTGACGGCACCGCATTTACAGGACGGATTCGGGCCGTATTGATAAATGAACCCGGTGCCCTGGCAGAATTTACAGGCGTGATTGGACGAGACGGCGGCAATATTTCTAATCTTAAATTTACCAGCCGAAGTGAGGACTTCTTTGAAATGCTGATTGATATCGAAGTGACCGACGCAAAACAGTTGAACAATGTTCTGGCTGCCCTGCGCGCGTCCAAATATGTCAATTCAGTAGAGCGGGCATAACATTTCCATGCTTTTCCGCCGCAGCATTCCAACGACCCGTGCCGACCGCATCTTAAGGTTTCTTTGGCCGACAATGAGCCTGCGCCGGATTGGCAGCTATTATAAACGTCGGGTTGCGCGCCTGCCAGGCACACCACACAGCATCGCCGCTGGTTTTGCGTCCGGTGCCGCCGTCAGCTTCACGCCCTTTATGGGGTTCCATTTTGTTTTGGGGGCACTGCTGGCCTATTTCATTCGCGGCAATATGGTCGCTTCCGCACTGGGTACACTGGTTGGCAATCCCTGGACATTTCCATTCATCTGGATTGCCACCTATGAGTTGGGCAGCAACGTCCTGTATAATGCAGGCAAGGGCGTTCCTCAGGAAACACTGTCATTCAGTTATCTGATAGATAATATCGGGGACGTTTTAATTCCCATGATTCTGGGCGGGGCAATTCTGTCTGTCATTATTTTTCCGCTGGTCTATTTTCCCTTGCGCCTGATGATACAGCGCTTTCGTGACAGCCGTTTTGCAAAGCGGCAGCGGCGCGCAAAATTGCAACGACAGCAGGCAGCGGAGAAACAAGCATGATCATCGGCACGGGCACGGATTTATGCCAGATTTCTCGCATCGCCGCCTCCCTGGAGCGGTTTGGAGATCGTTTTACCAATCGCTGCTTCACGACGCTGGAACAATCCCGCGCTGATCGGCGTCCCAACAAGCGCGCAGATCGTTATGCGCAGATGTTTGCGGCCAAGGAAGCCTGCTCCAAGGCCTTGGGAACCGGTTTCCGAAAAGGGGTTTTCTGGCGCGATATGGAAGTTGTGTCCCTGCCCAGCGGCAAACCGACTTTGGTGCTGCATGGTGGCGCAAAGCAACGGGCCGAAAGCCTTATGCCACCGGGCACGGTGCCACTGGTTGATGTTTCCCTGACGGATGAGGCCGGGCTGGCCCATGCCATGGTTATCCTGTCAGCCCTGCCCGCAGAACAACTGGCCCTGGCGAAAAGCCTGCGTGAGGCATAACCCCGCAGAAGCGCCATACCGGCCCCCTGGGCTTGACACCAACCACGCCGGAGGGCCATATCCCGCCATTCTTCCGCAGCACAGACAAGGCGCGCACCAATGAAAACAGATGTCACAGAAAAAGGCAGCTTTAAGGACCGCATTGCGCCTTATTGGGAAACGGTAAAGACCCTGTTCTGGGCGGCCGTTATTGCCATCGGGTGCCGGGTATTTGCGTATGAACCTTTCAACATCCCATCCGGCTCGATGCTGCCGACCTTGAAGATTGGTGACTATCTGTTCGTATCGAAATTCTCTTATGGGTATGGGATGTATTCCTTCCCCTTCAGCCCGGTTTCTTTTTCGGGTCGCATTCTGGAAGACGCCCCTGAACGCGGTGATGTTGCAGTCTTTCGCAAGCCCACCGAAACCGATATCGACTATATCAAGCGTATTATCGGGCTGCCGGGCGATACCATTCAAGTGATCAATGGTGTGCTGCATATCAATGGCGAGGCCGTGAAGCGCCGCCAGATCGAAGACTATGTGCCGGAAAATGAAGAGCGCATGAGAACCCGCGTCACCCATTATCTGGAAACGCTGCCCAATGGCGTTGAACATGATATCATTGAGGATATGGGGGACCGGGGTCGACTGGATAATACGCCGGAATATGTCGTGCCCCCTGGCCATTATTTCGCCATGGGCGATAACCGCGACCATTCGCAAGACAGCCGTGTCCTAAGTCAGGTCGGTTTCATTCCCATTGAAAATTTCATCGGGAAGGCGACAATCATATTCTTCTCCTGGGGTGAGTCGGGCCCCCGTTTCGACCGGTTTTTCGATGTCATCAAGTGACGCCGATTTCAAAGCCCTGGAACAGCGCCTGGGCCATGTTTTCAGCAACAAGCGACTGCTGGATCGCGCCCTGACCCATCGCAGCGCAGGAGCGCTGGCAGAAGGCAGCTACGAACGCCTGGAATTTCTGGGGGACCGGGTCCTGGGCCTGATCGTCGCCGATATGCTGTTGCAACGGTTTCCAAAAGATCCGGAAGGACATCTGTCCCGACGGTTCAATGCACTGGTGCGCCGGGAAACTCTGGCGGATGTGGCGCGGGACTTAAATCTGGGCGGCGAAATTCGGTTCGGGCAATATGAAGAAGCCGATGGGGCGGACAACCCCGCCATCCTGTCGGATGTGTGCGAAGCCCTGATTGCCGCAATGTATCGCGATGCGGGGCTGGAAACGGCCCGCGCCTTTATCCTGCGCAATTGGGAGAAACGGTTGGAAGCCGATCCAACCCCGCCGCGCGATGGAAAATCTGCGCTGCAGGAATGGACCATGGCGCGTGGACTTGGTTTGCCGCATTATGAAGAGGTCTCGCGCAGCGGACCGGATCATGCCCCGATCTTTACCATGCGGGTGACGATCCCCAAACATGGATCGGCCCAGGCTGAAGGTCGGATCAAACGGCATGCGGAACAATCTGCTGCCGAACAGTTACTGGAAAGTCTGAAGAATGACGGATGACGTCACCCAATTGCCGGAAGATCACGACAGCCCTGTCGATATGACAGAGACCCGCGCTGGCTTTGTCGCCATCATCGGGGCCCCTAATGCTGGGAAATCAACCCTGGTCAATGAACTGGTCGGGGCCAAGGTATCCATCGTCACCCATAAGGTGCAAACAACCCGCACCCGCATTCTGGGCATCGCACTGCGCGGCGCGACACAGGTCGCCTTTGTCGATACGCCGGGTATCTTCAAGCCCAAGGGTCGCCTGGATCGCGCCATGGTGTCCGCCGCCTGGCAAGGGTCTCAGGATTCTGATGCGACGGTCCTGCTGATCGACAGTGTGATTGGCATGAATGACGAAGTGGAAGCGATCTTGAAAGGCCTGGAACAGGCTGGACGTAAGGCCATTCTGGCGCTGAACAAAATTGATCTGGTAAAGCGTGACAGCCTGCTGATGCTGGCGGATCGCCTGAACAAGACCGGGCAATTTACAGAGATTTTCATGATTTCCGCGACAAAATCCGATGGCACGGAAGACCTGATCAACCATGTTGCAGGCATGATGCCCAAGGGACCATGGCTGTTCCCCGAAGATCAATTATCCGATATGCCTCAGATGCTGTTGGCGGCCGAAGTTACGCGCGAAAAGCTGTTTATCAACGTGCATCAGGAATTGCCCTATGCGCTGACTGTTGAAACGGAAAGTTACGACATCAAGAAAGATGGCTCGATCCGTATTCAACAGGTAATCTATGTGCAGCGAGAGAGCCAAAGATCCATCATTCTGGGCAAGAATGGCAGCAAGGTGCGTACCATTGGCACCGCTGCACGCGAAGAACTGTCCGAGATGTTTGAGACCCCTGTGCATCTATTTATCTATGTGAAGGTCCGCGACCGTTGGCAGGAAGACCCTGAACGGTATCGCGTCTGGAATCTGGATTTTCAGGCCTGATGACTGCGCCCGCCGTCATACTGATCGACCCGCAATTGGGGGAAAATATTGGCATGTGCGCCAGGGCCATGCTGAATTGCGGCCTGACGGATTTGCGCCTTGTGCGCCCCCGGGATGGGTGGCCCAATCAAAAGGCTCAGGATGCCTCTGCCGGGGCACAGGACGTTGTTGATCACGCACAGGTGTTTCAGACGACCGAAGAGGCTGTTGCGGACCTGACACGGATCTATGCCACGACCGGGCGTACCCGCGAATTGCTGGAATATGTCCTGACCCCCCGTGCTGCGGCTGAAGATATGCGCACAGCGACCGCCAGCGGCTTGCATCGCACCGGCGTCCTGTTCGGGGGGGAACGATCCGGCCTGACCAATGATGATGTCGCCAAGGCAGATGCGATTATTCGTGTGCCGCTGAACCCTGATTTTCGATCCTTGAACCTGGCTCAGGCGGTTCTGTTAATCGGTTATGAATGGTTTACAGCCGGGGACCAGACCCCCAGTGAAACCCGTGATATCCGGGATGCCCGCCCCGCCACCCAGAACGAGGTGGAAATATTTATTGAGCGGCTGGGCAGAGGTCTGGATGAAGGCAGCTTTTTTCGTTCCGTTGAAATGCGCCCTACCGTCATGCGCAACATCCGCCTGATGTTCCAACGCACCCAATTGACCGATCAGGATGTCCGCACCCTGCATGGCATAACAGAATCCCTGCGCCGCGCAGGCCCGGAACGGAAATAGCGAACGCACGCGCTTCCGTCTTTTCACAGACCGAATATCGGCGCTAGGATGCCGCCTAAGGAGGAACTGTATGGCAAAGAATGGGTATGAAGGTGGGCGGTTGAACCTGCCATTCGTTGGGCATTGTACCTTTGGCAAGCAACCTGTCTGTCTGGATTGGGATGCGATTGATGCCGATATTGCCGTGCTGGGTGCGCCCTTCGATATGGGAACCCAGTATCGCGCCGGGGCACGTTTCGGACCGCGCGGCATCCGCGAGGCATCCACCCTGTTTTCATTTGGTCATGGCGGCGCATACGATTTTGAAGATGACGTCACCTATCTGCCTGTTGATAAGGTGCGCATGGTCGATATTGGCGATGCCGATATCATTCACACCGACACGATCCAAAGCCACGACAACATAGAATATGGCGTGCGCAAAATTTTGAAGGCAGGCGCTCTGCCCGTGGTTCTGGGGGGCGATCATTCTGTCCATATTCCCTGTATTCGGGCCTTCGATGACCAGGAGCCTGTTCATATTGTCCACATTGACGCCCATCTGGATTTCGTCGACGAACGCCATGGCGTGCGCTATGGTCATGGCAATCCCTTGCGCCGCGCGTCTGAAATGAACCATGTGACCGGCTTTACCCAGCTTGGCATTCGCAATGTCTCCTCTTCCAATCGGGGTGATTACGACGCCGCGCGGCGGGCAGGGTCCACCATTCTATCGGTCCGTCACTGCCGTGACCTGGGGCGCGATGGGGTTCTGGCAAAGATTCCACAGGGAAAACGATACTATCTGACCATCGATATCGATGGATTCGATCCCTCCATCGCGCCTGGCACGGGAACGCCCAGTCATGGCGGGTTCTTGTATTATGAGGTTTTGGAAATCTTACAGGGATTAACGCAAATGGGCGACGTTGTGGGGATTGATCTGGTGGAAGTCGCACCGGATTATGACCATAGCGGATCGACCGCCTTTCTGGCCGCCCAGCTGCTGATGAATGTACTGGGCTTCATTTTCCACGCCAAAGGGAAGTCCGCTTAGAGCAAATCCCGAGCAAACGGAATCGTTTGCGACGACGTATTTGCTGAAAAAAGGTATGGTTAGAGTATTATGTGTGAGCTCATGCGAACGCATGATGCTCTAATTTACCTTTACTCTTTCTTCTTCCCCATCGCATCCAATCCCAGCAGGCGCAGCACCCGCTGGTGATCCCCCCCACCTTCGACCAGTTCGACCAGCAATTCGCCAAAGCTCATATTTCCCCAGGCGACGGCGCGTTTCACGAGATAGGGAACGGGGCTGTGCGGTTCCGCCTTTATCAGATAGTCCGCCGCCTCCCCAAGGCGTTTATAGGCCTCTGCGCGGCTTTGAATCGGTCCTGCCGACACTTGCCGGGCGGCAGCCTGTGGGGCCTGGGTCATGATATTTCCCTCCTGCGCCAGGACATCCGTGTCCTGGATTTCAACAGCGTCGTCTGGCATTTCTGGCATATCTTCAGGATCGCCCGGCAGAGTGCCGCCCTTGGCTTCCATCCAATTGCGCGCGCGGGTCTCAATATCCTGCAATACGGTGCGAATGCGTGTCAGAGATGGCGCATCCTTGGGGCAATGTTCCTCCAGGAACAGGTCCAGCCGCTCCAACTCCCCCAGACAGGCCTCGGTCACGGGAACCAGATCGATGTAATAGTCTACCAGCGTTGAATCGACAGCCGCATCGAACTGAGCCCGCGTCGCATAGCGTTTCTGTTCCCGTGCCGCTGCTTTTGCATCGCGCTGATGCAGGTTTTCCAGCCGCAGCACATCTTCCCAATCCTTCAGGCGCATGGGGTGAACATCCCCGGATGTCGGCGCGGTCACCGGCACAAGGCGCAGCAGGATTGCAAATTGATCCGACGCCCAGCGCAGCGGTCCAAGGCGATAGTCCAAATCCCCATCTTCATCGATTTTAGGATGAATATCGCGCCAATACTCCTCACACAGGCTGGATGTCAGATCCAGGCCCCGCCTGAATCCGCGCAGTCCCTCAATATGGGTCCAGGCTTCCGTTAGCCACAATGCGAGATGCAGATCCTTGCTTTTTGTCGCCAGCGCGTCTTCGCACAGTCTTGCGACCGCGGGCCAGTCTGCGCGTTTAACATCTGTTTCCCAAACACCCTGCGGCAGGTTTGGATCCTCATCCCGCCGGGCGTCCCGCACAGCATCAAAAGTCCCCTCATACCGCAGGCTGGGCCCACACGGGTCATCCCCCGCCAGCGGCGCCAGCAGATCTTCTGCAGGGCCATCTTCAACGACAGCAGGCGGCGGGGTCACCGGCTTGTCTGTCCCGGCACCCTCATCATCCAAAGCGTCCTGTTCTTCCAAGGCAGGCGTTCCAGTCATCGCATCAGGGCTCCAACTGCGGGGCTTCAAAAGGAAATGGCGTAATCAACAGCGGCACGGGCTGTCCTTCTTTCAGACCGGAAATCTCAACCCGCAAAAACACCGTTGCCGTTTCAATCGCCCCCCCGGCCGTCGGGCGGGTGGGAATATCGATCCTGAGGGTATGCGGGCGCGGGTCGATAAAGTCTGCAAAATCATTTGAACCTGAGCGGTGACGCCGCACCAAATCTATCAAGGACCAGATATTAGCATAGGTTATCGTAACCGTCCGCCCCTGAACTTGAATTTGGGGGCGCCCAACCGCGGCCGCCGGAATGCGCGTTGAATTTTCTGCCCAGCGCAAGGTCAGAGAAATCGGCTCCCCCAAGGACCATCGTAGTGTCTTCTTCTCACCGCGCAAAGTGGTTGCGTCCGGGCCTACCGCGAACTGCCAATCAATAATCTGATCGCCGCCGACTTCACGGTCCCGGTTGACCCGGAACGCGACATCCAGATTAAAGGACGGGGAGTCTTCCCGATTGGCCGAAGACAGCCAGGGGTCGAAGAAAGCACGGATGCGATCCATCCGAGTAATGAACTCCAGCGCTTGATCTCGTCCAAACCCCAGGTCATCGGCCTGTTCCAACGCCAAACGGGCATTCTGGACATCCCTGTCATAGGCCGAAAAGAATGTACGCAAATCCCTGGGGCTGGCTTCCCGCATATCCGATTCAAACGGGGTCAATGTGAACGGATATCGCCCGGCCAATCCATCATCGAAACTATCAGCAATGGCGGTATAGGCGCTTTGCGCCTGCACCCCGGCCAGGGTCAGACACCGGGCACGGATGCCCCGACTTAGCATATTGATGCGTTCGACAAAGAAATCAGCCTGACGCGCATTGATCGTCGCGCCGTCCAATGTCTCACTGCAATTGGCGAAGGTGACATCCATCATTGGGCCCGTGATGAAACGTTCAAGATCCGAGACGGTATTATCTGCCTGCTGCAGGTCATACTTGGTCAATTCATCAATGATGCCTGTCCAGCGGGACAGAAGCCCCTGTTCCTGATCCGACAGATTGGCATTCAATGCATTCAGGAAATCGGCAACTGGTTTCACATAGCCAGTCGCAATGATGGAAATCCGACCCCGCTGTTGCGCCAGGATATCGCGTAAGCCAAAGACGTCGCGCGCCCGGAAGGCCTGTAACGCCATATTGGGATCCCCACGCCACCAATCAAAGTCTCCCCCCTGCGGCACGTATAGCGAACTGGAATTAAACAAAGAATCCGCCGCCTGTATCAATGCAATAGCGCTGCTGGTGCTGAGATCCAGCAAGTCCAGATAACTGTCTTCCAGCCCCAGGTCGTCATAGACGCCCAATATCTGCCGCAAGGCCGACCCTGCTGAATTGAAGGTAACGACCGCCCGCCGCAAAGATTCCTCGGATTGCAGTGAGGTGCTGGACCGACCACGCGGCACCACCATTGCCGCCGCGATCCGATCATTTACATGGCGTTCCAGACTATGCCCACCGGCCGTGCGCAACAGCGGGTGCAACGCCCGTGGGACACGATCCATTTCTGATGCTATGAATTTATCATAGTCATCAATGAAGGCTATCCCCTCCTCCAGCGCGCCCGCATCCCATTCAATGGCGCTGCCAAGTGACGGCGGAGCGGGCATCGCCTGGAACCGCCCGTCCCGCATAAACGGTTGCTGATACAGGCTTTCCAGAACGCTGTAGAAGTCCAGGATTGTCGGAGACAACCGCAGCACGGTTCTGTCACCATCCCGTGCCAGAATAGGCCCAATAGAAACGGATCTCAGATCTGGCAATTCCTGCTGTAATGTCTTCAATCCGCTTTTGTTCGCCGCATCAAACGCCGCTGCCAGATCGGCCCCCAGAACCTGAGATCCCCCAATGCGTTCCTGCAAATCAGCATAGGCAATGGTTGGGTCAAATGCCGGGTCATCCATCCAAGTATATTTCGGATCATCTAACCAGGCGCGGATTGTCTTAATCTGATTAAAAACACGATCCAATTCGCCCAGACCCGCGGTTCTGCTGTTTGCGGCATCGTCCAATGTCTGGGCAAGGTCCCGCAACTTGATCATCAGGGCATTTTTCGAATACAGCGAAACCACAGCCTTATCCATCAATTCCCGATACTTTGCCTGCATATCACGTTGATAGGCATCCAGCGGAATTGTCCGATAATTTGCGCCACTCAGCGCTTCAGAATAAAAGTCTGAATTCTCCAGGAAGCTTTCCGGCAGACGCACCTGGAATAGGTACGATACCAACCGGCGCACATCTTCCAGATCATTGGTTTCACTGAGTTGGTTGTAACGATTGATCGCCGATTCAAAATCGCGAACGGATCCAACATACCGCCGCAATAGCTCAAATTCTTCACTGCGCGGTGTTTCATTGTTTAACAGCGCGGAAGCCCCTGACGGCAGATTAGATCGCATTTGCAGAGTGCCCGTAGACGCGCCTTCCGGCGGCAAACGACCATTGCCGATAGACTGGCCCCGCTCGTCCAGAGCAGCCCCCATTGACTGTAGTATGAATAAATTAAATGCGGTTGTGGTGACGTTGGTCACGCGGCTATCAACATCCGCGAGGAAAGACGACGGCATCAGAATAGAGAAGAAAGACCCGGTTTTAAGGGCTGCCATTCCCTCCAACAAACGCAAGGCACGTTCACGGTTAAAGCTGCCCACAGGATTATCAGACGGATTGGCTCGGTTTGCGGCTTGAACGCTGTCTATATCCTGTCCAACCTGTTCAATAAACGGTGTGACGGTTGCAACATCCTGATGCATATCCGTGTGCAGCAACCACAGTGAAAATGCCCCTAAGACAACAACGGCGATTGAGGCCGCTTGCGCTGTCGTCGCTATTTTATTGCTGTGAATCAGAGTCCGTTTAACCGGGCGCGCCATGTTCTTTTCAGGAAAAATCTTGGTCTCGAACAAGTCCTGCAAAAATACCGGATAAGCCGCCCGCGCCCGGGGGCCGCCATAGACCCCGGACAAAACAGGTACCGGGCGATCAACGACCAAATCTTCCATGCCGCTATCCCCGGTGAACCAGATCCCGCGGGGAGAAAAACTTTCGTGATACGTGCTGGGCTTGAACAATTGCCGCAAGTACAGCCGCATCGGCTCCCGCAGCCCTTCAAAGGAAGCCGGCAATTGGTAGATATCTTCGGCGGCCGCAGGGTCGCCCGTCATGGCAAAGATTTCCATCTGCGCCGCCTGTAACCCCTGCCCGACCGTTTCGACCGCCTCGTCGACCCAGCTTTCACGAAATTCTGTATCGAAACTGTACGGGCTGGCCCACCCCAGCATATCAGCCAGGCTGTGATCCGGCAGTTCTGATACCAAGGCCTGAAACCCCGGCAGACGATCCATCTTCGTGACAATCACATAGACCGGGAAGGCAAGACCAAGACGGGCCTGTGCCTGCCACAATTTCTTGTAAATCGCATCGGCGCGCTGGGTGATATCCTCCGGCGGTCGCACCGCGCCCTGGTCATCCAGGAAATCTTCTATCGGAATGGTCAGGATGATACCATCTGCCGGACGGCGGGGTCGATACCGATCCAGAAACCCCAGAAAATTGCGCCATGCCTTAGAATTGGATCCACGCCCATCGCGTTGCCGCACCAGGGTTCCTGCCATATCCAGCACGACACCGCGGTCAAAAAACCACCATTTACAGGCCGGGCGCAGATCTTCGAAATCTTCTGCGGGCTGACCTACAGGCAGGTCCATGCCGGTATGGGCGATCAGGGTGGATTTTCCCGATCCTTCCGGCCCCAGCATCAGATACCAGGGGATCGCATAACGCCAATCACGGCCAGAAACGTGATTGCGCAGAATTTTTAGCGCATGTTTGAAGCTTTTTCGCATTGGCAGAAGCGGCAGGTCTTCCGGCTCTGCGGCGAAAGGCTGATAATCCGGATCTTCATCCAGATGCCGGGGCGAATCCTCCTCTGCGCCAGCCGCCTTTTTGGAATTGCGCGTCTTGCGAACCACAAACAGCAGGGCGCCGATCAGGATAAAGGATATTACGATCAGGAACCCGACGATCCCCGGCAAATAAGGCGTCAGTCGATAGAGTAAGTCGCGGATGAAATCCAGCCAGCTCATCTGCCCCGCCCCTAACCACCGGCGCGATCAAGCGCCTCAAGCAAAGGCGCTAGCGCATCGTTGAAAATGAAATGGGCGGTGATGCTGTACAGCGCGACAACACCAACAAACAGCCAGACCCATCGACCCGGTGAGGGCAACAAGCGCGCCAGGGTGCTCATCTGTGTGTGCTGATAGGCTTCTGGTGCCAGACGATGGCTGGGATCTGGTAGGTTTGGGCGTTTTTGATAGATGTAATAGTAAAGCTGCTTGCGATATTCCGAGATCCGGGCTTCATCCCGCCCTCCGGCATAGCGCCCCCGAAACCCAAATGTCAGCGCCAGCAGATATACAATGGCGATTTCAGCTTGCACCCGATCCCCGGTTTTCAGCAGCTTTTCCATGCGCTTAAAGAAAGCATCCCCGGCATTGTAGGTTTCAAACAACCGGGTCTCCAGCAAGTCATTGCGCCAGAAATCGCGCCCGGGCCAATCCAGCGTTAAAAAAATCTCATCCGCCAGCGCCGCCATGACATATTGCGCTTCGCGATAATACAAAACGCCGTATTCCCCGCCGCGACGACCTGCCTCCAAGGCTTGCATCTCCAACAGAGTCTGCAAGCGTCTCAGCGCCTCTTCCGCTTTTAATCCGACGCCATGGTGATCCCTTTTTGATCCAGACAGTGCGTCGTCATCGTCTACCGGATGATCCTCCAGATCATAGTCTGGCGGCGCTGCCTCCCCCGGCAATGGAGGAGGTGCATTGAACCCTGGCAGAGGCGGTGGCTTCGGCCTGTTTGGATCATAGGCCATGGCCTCATCAAAACTGGGCAGCGCAGCGGTTCTTGCATGACCACTTAACAAGGCTTCTTCCCGCAGGGTTAGAACCTCATCATAAAACTCTCGAAACTGATCCAGAATATAGGCACCGGCCCCCCCGGCGGACGGACCACCACCCACACTGCTACCGCCAACGCCCGCATTGCGATGCGCCTTTGTCATGGGAGAAACAGGCTGAACAGCCATCGCCTGGCCTTACCTATCGTCGCCGGATGGATTTCGGACATACAGGACGATTTCCTGCGGCGGTTCCCGCCGACCCCGGTCACCAGACAGGATGGACAGTTTTTCGCCCGGAACGATGTCGTCGAAATTCACCTCGATTTTAAATAGCACCACACCCCGTGTCGGAACCACATCCAGCGCCTGTTCCCGATCGATACGATGGCGTGGCGCACCAAGGACGCGGCGTTCCCGCATTGGCTTGATCACAGAGTCCGATCCGACCAGCGCGACATCCATCCAGGCGATCACATCGGCTTCGGTCATTTCAGCCCGGGCCCGCACGCCAATCGTCAGGTCATCATCACACCATGCCGGATCAATCTTCAGGCTAAACACGCCATCGGCTTCTTCAAACGGAATGGCGGTATAGGCTTCAGACACACGGTCCAGCATCTGAATGACAAAATCACAGGCGGCCGAAAACGCCGCCTTTGGGTCATTATGATCATAGGATGGCAGCATCGGCGGCACCAGGGCCCCGCCCACGGCGGTCATATGCCCGACGATCTGGCACAAGCTCAGATACAACGGAAACGGATGACAGCGATCCGTCTTTAAGATCGCTTCGAACATCGGCAGACCAGCGACCAAACCATGGATCGCGGTCTGGGATTGCTGCAACATTGGCTTGTCGGTCTGGCCCAGCGGGGTACGCGCCCGTTCTGCAAGGAACATCGCCTTTTCGCGCAGGCGCGTTGCCACTGCCTGGCACATTTCCCCAATGGCGGAAACCCGCGTTATGCTCAGTTGCGCCGGGACAAAATTCGTCATTGTGAAGGCTTCTTCGCGCAGCATCAGACGCGCGATGGGAAAGCCAACATATTTCTGGGCCAGACTGTCTGTCAGATGCAACGACAAGCGGGGCTTCAGGCGCGGGATTGTCATTTCCCCCTCGCCGGTATGCTCATCAGAAATCGGCAGCCCTGGCACTTCCTGATAGCGGGGCAAATCCCCCCGTGTTGCACGCCCGCCCAGGCGGCGCACCGGCACGGCCAGGTAGATCGGCACAGGCTTGCCCATCAATTGCCCCTGTTGCTCAGACAGATCCAGTTCCAGGGGCACGTCATCGCCTTGAACATGACTGACGATCAGACCATCTGGTAGCACAGCTTCCAATTCCAGCACCCGGAAGATGCCGCTGACCAACTGCACCGGATCAACCTTCAGATGGCGAATACCCCAATGGAATGGGCTGCTGGTCGCGGTGTGATAGGCAATCAGTTCCTCACCACGCACTCCCAACTGCTGGAAATGCTGCGGTGCCAACAGCATGCCCTCATGCCACTGAATGGCATCCGGCAATTCTCGGGCGGATCGCGGCATTTCGATGTCCTTTCTGGCTCCCCTAGCCTGACGTCCAAGTCAGACAGTTAAGCAGTCCTAGATTCCTGTATCAAGGTCAAGGAATCCACCCCCGCTCCAGTGCAGGAGTCGGGGTTAATTGTCCGTATTAAAAGGACTGAGCGTAAAATCGTCACGGGCCAGGTCAATCCGGATGCCGACACCACTTTCCAGCCGTGCCCGATGTGCGCCCGGTGACAGATAATCCGCAAATACAAAAGCAGCCGTCGCATCATCCCCGGCGTCATTTGACAGCATGTCATCGGGCACCGTCCAGGGCGGCAAAACTGAGCTTGGCACAATCTCCCAACTCATCACGCTGATGCCCTTTGGGTAATCCAGCAAGAACTGACGCTTGCGATTGAACCAGTCCGATGCGGGCACCGCCTGCAAAACGTCTATAACCGTGGGGTCATAGACAAAAACCATATCCACTGCGGTCGCAGAAGACGTATTAGCATCCGCAGATGCCCGCACTTGAACGGTTTCCAACTGAAATACAGGTGCGCCACTGCCGCCGACCAGTCCACAGGCCGTCAAGGTCAACATTACCATTACAGAAAGCACTGCGCCAAAGCTCAACAACCGCGACTGGGCCGCCCCCACCATTGCCCCCATCACAATCAACCCGTCCCACGATTGGCGTGAACAAAGGTGACAATGCCAGCCGAACCACGCAGAGACTTAACCGCCTCCAGCGCTTCGGCCCGTGTTTGAAAAGCCCCGGCCCGCACATAGAAAAGCGGTGCGCCAGTCGCCCCTTGCTCTGCCACGATCCCGGCCTTTGCAGCCGATTGCAATTCACGAACCAAGGCAGCGGCATTTGATTTATCGCGAAATGCCCCGAATTGCAGGGAGTAGTTCCCCCCTGGGCCACCAAGGACCGATGTCTCCGCCGATGCCACATCAGACCGGGCGGGCTGGGATGGCTTTGCACCAGGATAGATAATCGTATCCGTCGCGATGGTCGCCATAGGTCCCGGCTGGCTGACAGAGGGCTGTAATGGTGTTTGCGGCGCAGTAAAAACTGGCTGAGGACTTTGCAGGGCCGTATCACGTGCGGATTCTGCAGCCGCGATTTCCGGCGAAGGCGCAAGCTGCTGATCCCGATTTGCCGTTGCTGATGTCACCAACCCTTCCGAAACGCGGGTCGTTTGTTGTGGGATCGTCGCGCGTGTTTCCTGCACCGATTGGGCCGCGGTATCGCCAATAGCGGCACCATCTTGCGGTACCGATGGCACTGGTTGGCTGGATTGTTGCGGCTGGCTGGGCAAAATCGCCAATTCCCCACCGGCATTTGGTTCCCCGAATATCAGCACCGCAGACAGGAACCCCGCAACAAATATAATAAACAAAGTGGCAATGCTGCCAGCAACAAGGGCGCTTACTGTACCGGGAGAAATCACCAGCCGCGGTGGCGCGGTATGGGTGATCTTGTGCGCATCTTCATACGCATCATCCCGATAGCTGCGGGGCTGGGGATCCATGTGCTCAAACAGTTTTGAAATGCTCAGACGCTCATGGGACGGCTTGCGCCAAACAGAAGCCTCTGCCCGACGATGATCGGGACCATTGGCAGGGTCAATCGTCCAGGTCTGTTGAAGAACGGTACCTGACGCAGGCGCATCGGCGGCCGGACGCAACCCAGCATGACGCATCACGGGGCTTGTACGTCCCCGTCCGTCTACGTCCACAGGCAACCCAATGCGGGGCCCCGTGCGTCCGATTTGTCTGCCACCATATCTGCCGGTCATGGACGACCTTTCACGCTGAAACCCAAACAACTACAACATTTTGTACAAGATCGTGCAGGGCATACAAAATACCCCCCGCACACCATCCATTGTAACATCCAGTGGATTCAAGGATCAAGAAAGGAAATGCAAGAAAAAACAAGTATTTATAGATCAATATATAGTGTTTGGTTTAAGACTGAGTACAGTATATCCGATCCATAAAAAGAGCCCAAAGAGAACAAAATAGAGTCGTCCTGACGATAAATCATTTCGGCAGGATTCATCTAACAATACTTAAGAAAGAGGCTGTCCTTGATGCCTTCGCAAATGGCGCAACACCCGCTAGTATGCCTGCATAGAAAAATCCCCTGCCAGCCCCCATCAAGGATCTCCCATGCCGAACACTCAGGACGCGCTGTTCCGACCGCTTGAATTACCCTGTGGGGAAATTCTCAAGAACCGCATCGCAAAGGCTGCGATGTCTGACTCCCTTGGCGACGGTCAGGGCAATCCAACCAAGGAACAGATCCATTTGTATAACCGTTGGGCAAAAGGGGGACTGGGCCTGGCCATAATTGGGGAGGTACAGCCCACCCCGGATTATGCAGAGAAACCAGGAAACCTTGTTCTTGACCCAAACTCACATCTGGACAATTTCGCAACGCTCGCTGCCCAAGGATCTGCCAACGGCGCAAAATTGTGGATACAGCTTGGCCATGCGGGCGCCATGGCACACCCACCGATCAGCGCGCCCAAAGGCCCCAGCGCGCTTAATATTCCCGGCCTGTCCTGTGAGGCCCTGACACTTGAGGAGATTGCGCGGCTGCCAGAGACGTTCGCACGCACCGCGCAACTGGCGCAAAAAGTTGGGTTTGGCGGGGTTGAGATCCATGCGGCCCACGGATTTCTGCTCAGCCAGTTTCTATCCCCGCTTTTCAACAAGCGTACCGATCGCTATGGCGGCAAGATTGAAAACAGGGTCCGTTTGATCCTGGAAATCCTTGAGGCGGTCCGCAGCAAGGTTGGCCCTCGCTTTCCAATCGGCATTAAGCTGAATGCGACAGATCAGCTTGAAGGGGGCCTGGATACCGATGACGCGCTTAGCGTCATCACCGCACTTGACCAGACCAGCATTGACCTGATTGAAATCAGCGGCGGGACCTATTTTCCAGGCGCGCGATCGGCATCCGATGCACCCGCACGTGGCCCCTATTTCCTGGATTTTGCCACCAGTGCCAGGCCCTTAACGCACAAGCCCCTGATGGTGACCGGCGGGTTTAAAACCCTGCAACAGGCCAAAGCCGCTGTTTCTGAATCAAAAGTTGATGTCATTGGCCTGGCCCGTGCCTTGGTTCTGGCGCCCACCCTGCCTAACAAATGGCGCGACGAGACACTAGAAACACCCGAATTTCCAAGATTTTCCAATCCCCCCGAAGGCGGTGTCACGGCATGGTACACGATGCGACTGACCGCCCTGGGAGAGGATCGGGAAGCCGAGATGGAAACCGACCTGCCATCGGCCATTCGCGCCTATGAGGCCAGAGACACTGCCCGCACCGCGTTGTGGAATTCTCATTTCCATCAGACCACCCCTAAATAGGGATCAGGCCAACAGAACCGTCGGCACAGGGACCACAATCGCCCCGCCATGGGAACAGGTATCGCCAACCCGCGACATAGGGATCCCCCCGCCCAGAACCGTCGGCGACCCCATCGCAACAGCATCGGGCGGACCGACACACACAGCCATGCTGCCCGGTCCAATCGCAGGCAAACCACCAACCAGAACGGTCGGACAGGACGGCGCAGAAACGGGACCGCCCACATGGGGAATCCCCGGCGGCGTCACCATCGGGCAAACATGCATGGCACTTAATGCAGCGGCGGGCATTCCCATGATAGATACCCCAGTTGATCAGAACTGATTTAGATTAAACCGCTTCGCCTCGTACGGAAAGGTCTGCTCACCGTCTGCCATGGACAGACCTCACACAGCCGTGGGCAACGTGAATCGGAATGTGGTTCCGCCATCCGGATTAGCCTCACACCAGATTTTGCCATTATGCCGTTCAACAATGCGTCGGCATGTGGCCAGGCCGATACCACTGCCTTCGATATCAACGGTCGGGTCAATGCGATAAAAGATTTCAAAAACCCTGGAATACTGACCTTCAGGGATACCCCGTCCATTATCAGCAATCGACACCGTGGTTTGCGCGCCCGACTGTTCCGCCGTGATACAAATTTCCGGTGCTTTTTCTGATCGATATTTCAGGGCATTTTCAATCAGGTTCTGGAATAGCAGCAACAACAGCGTTCGGTTCCCAACGATCTGGGTAGAGGTATCCTGATAATGCAGCGATGCCCCCAAATCCTGCAATTCAGCCGCCATGGTCGTGCGTAGATCAACGATAATCGATTGCAGAGAGACAATATCGGAACACGCAACATTCTGGTGCAGCTTGGAAAATTCATACAAATCCTGAATCATGTGATCCAAACGATCAATGCCGTCTACAATTATGGTCATATAAGCGGCTCTCTTTTCACTGGATTCAACTGCATCCGTCAGAAGTAACTCACTGTATCCTTTTACATAATTAATCGGATTGCGCAGATCATGCGATACCGTCCCGGCAAAAGAATCCAGCTCCTTGTTGCTTATTTCCAAACGTTTTGCGTAGTCAGCCTGGTCTTGCTGTGCGCGTTCGCGCATTCTGATTTCTTCAGTTAGTTGATGGTTTAACTGAATCAATTCCGCTGTACGATCAGCGACGCGCTGTTCCAAATCATCCCGGGCCAGCCGAAGATTCTGCTCCGCCTCCCGCCGCTCTTCGACCTCACGCCGCAAGGATTCATTGGCACGCCGATGGGTCTCCGGTGACGGCAGCGCCAATGCCTTGGGAATTACGACCCAGATCATCACGGCGGTTAAAACCGATACCAGCGCCGTCACAAATTTCGCGGTCGCCTGCAATTCGTAAATCGGGATCCATAATGTCACAAGATCCGTGACATGTGTAATGCCACACCAAAGGATAAAGAGAATGAATAGATTCGCGACCCATTTAAATTCCAGGTCCTGACGCTCTTTAACAAAATACATAATGCCCAGCGGAATCGAAAAATACGAGAAGGCTATAACGGCGTCTGACCCCGCCATCGTTGCCAACAATGACGAGTTTTCTGCCAAGCAGATAGAATGCGGCAGATAACGATCTATCGAAAAGAGATCCCACATAGGCTTTTAGCCCTCAAGCAACAACCAAGGCGCTAATAGCTTATATGTTTAACTGGTTAAATTTTACTTAATGCTTAAATCAATCGTCGTTTGACTCATCTTTCTCACGATGTCCAAACCGGGTTTTTTCCAGCTTTGCAGAAACCGGCTCCCCTTCCTGGAACTGTTGGCGCGCCACTTCCTTACCCTTATGGTTGTATTCAATGGTCCAGCCATGCAACAGATCACCCTTAAAGGGACTTTCTTTTAAAATCGTACCATTTGGCATCATGTCCACGGCAACACCGTCCAGTTTCCCTGCAAAAAAAGTCTCACGTCGTACGACATTGCCTTCCATATCATAATAGCGGGCTTCGCCGTGTTTTTTGCCATCCTTATAAGGAATTTTTGCCATCGGTTTATTGGTGGGTGAATAGGTGGTCAGCCAGCCATTCTGCAGATCATTGTGAAATTCTACATCCATCAGGCGGCGGCCCTTTTCGTAGAAGGTGGACAAGCCTTCTTTTCGTCCACGGTGAAACGGAACGGTTTGCTGAACATCCCCATTTTCGTCAAAAAACACCGTTTCACCATGGACATAGCCATCCACATAGATCGTGCGCTGCTTTAACTGTCCATTCTTATAGAATTCAGTCGGACCATTTAGAACACCATGGGTAAAATGGTGCCGTGCCGTGACCTGCCCTTGATTGTATTCGGTATATTCGCCGTGTAGTTTGCCATTGTGATGGGTCGACAGTTGCGACAACTCGCCGTCTTTATAGAAGCGGTTTTCGCCATGCAGCACACCGGCTTTGAAGGTGCCCTGCTGCGTTATAACACCGTCCTGATAGAACCGCGCCTCGCCATCAATTTTACCATCGGCAATAGTATATTCCGCCTTGGGATTCCCGGCCTTGTCGCGATCAATGTAAATCCCGTCCTTGGGTTGCGGGCCGGTTTTTTGCGCAGCAGCTGCGTCGGTCATCAGATGCGATCCTTAATTGATCTTGGCAATGGCACCTTGCAGGATTGCCATCACGCCCCCTTTGAACGTGCCCGTCGTACCCCCTTCATAGGTGCCTGACAGCCCGCCCTTAGACTCCAGTGTCAGCCCCCCTTCTTCTGTCAGGCTCATACCGCCCTTCATCTCCATTGAAACTCCGCCTTCTTCCTTAAGGGACATGCCCGCCGTGGATTCCGTGGTCATGCCAGACTTCAAAGTCAGCTTCGTTCCCGCATCATCGGTGACATTCATGCCGCCCTTATTGGTCAGGTTCATCTTGGCTTCGTTATCAATATTGGTGCCAGCTGAATTTGTAATATTCTGACCAGCCGTCGTTTCATAATTCATCCCGGCATCATTGGTAATGCTCTGAGCGGCCTCGCTGTTGATATTCTTGCCCGCCGTAATTTTTATATCGCCGCCCACATCAATGATCAGGTCGCCAGAAATTGTCAGCTTGTAATCCTTGGTCACGGTATGGGTGAAGCCGTTATCTGTCTTATGGGTCTGAGAGCCATTCACCGTCAGTTTGCGATCCCCCTTCACCGAATGAGTCTCATCCCCGGTCTGAACCTCAAAGATGCGGTTTCCCTTTTCAATGGTGACAGTATCATCGTCATCTTTCACAGTCGTGGTGCGGGCATTTTCCACAACAGAATTCCAGTCCTTCTGGGCATGCAGGAATATTTCCTCCTTGCCGGCCAGATCCTCGAAACGGAACTCGTTATAGCCATTGCCCCCTTTGGATGAATTGGATTTCATCGTCGCCTTGGTTTGATCGTCGGGCAGTGTATAGGGCTGCACCTGTTCGCCGTTATAGACACAGCCTGTGATCAGCGGGCGGTCCGGGTCTCCCTCCAGGAAGGTCACCACGACTTCCATCCCGATCCGCGGCAGGAACCAGGTTCCCCAGCTTTTCCCAGCCCAGCCCTGGGCAACCCGGACCCAACAGGACGTGTTCTCGTCCTTCTGGCCTTCCCGGTCCCAATGAAACTGCACCTTCACGCGGCCAAATTCATCGGTCCATATTTCTTCACCCGCTTTGCCGGTCACCAGCGCAGTTTGCGTCCCGTGAATGCGCGGGCGTTGGGTTTTACGCTGCGGGCGATAAGCAAGCGACTTGGGAAAGGCAACAAAGCCATTCTCATACCGGTCCTTGTCGGCGCGAATGGAAAGTTCCCCCAACACGTAATCGGCATTCAGGGAATCGCGCCCATGCCAGATCAAGGAGAAGGCATAACCCGCAATAAAGGATTTCATGGAGGACCGCCCCTCCAGCGACTTAGACAGGGCTTCGAATTCCTGAATGCGCAGGCTGGCGCGACTGTCGCCATTGCTTTTCGCCATGTAACCGCCCGGATATTCATACACTTCCATATCAGACCCACTGCCATCGCCATCGGCGCTGGCCATCAATTCCGTAGAAGGGGTCTGAAAATTATAGTCATCGGTGGCGTAATGGTCGCTGACCACCCGTTCCGAATAGGATAATTGATGCACCGCATCTTCATCCTCGCGCCCGGACTGTCCGGTCGGGCGGTAGGTGGCACGATTTATTCCGGGACAGGTCGCATGGGCATCAGCATCATCGGCCAGAACCAATGTATGTTTACCCTCTTCATGCCGATGGAAATAGAAGATCCCTTCGTCCTCCATCAACCGGTTCAGGAAATCGAACACCGTTTCGTTATACTGAACACAATAGGTTCGGCTCTGATAGGCAGACGTTGTTTCCAACGCATAATCCGTAACCCCGATTTCCCCCAGCAGTTGCTCGATGATTTCCGTAACCGACACATCCTGAAAAATGCGGCAATCTGTCTTGCGCGTCCCCAACCAGAATTTCGGACGAATGATGGCGCGATAGGTCCACAAGCGCGGATCTGAATCATGCTGAGAAAAATCTGTCACAAGACCATCAACATAGCGACTGGTCTGTCCATCAGCGGAATAAATCGCTGCTGTGACGGTCTTGCCAACAATGGCAGTAAAGTCGATCTCCGGGTCTTCCGACACCATCTCCAATTCATATCGGAACAGCGACGATAACCCTTCCGTCCCGCGCACCGCCTGCAGGATCAGGACATCATCCCCCAATGGCGTCGTCACAGCCAGATATTGGTTCTCCTGGGAGAAACCGACCGGATCAGCCATGGAATCGCCCCCCCCCAGTTGTGCGAGACGAGAGATCACCCCCACCCCGACCCTCCCCCCTCAAGGGGGAGGGAGATCTATCTCTTACCCCTCCCCCCTTGAGGGGGGGAGCCCCATATTTTACCCCTCCCCCCTTGAGGGGGGGAGGTTGGGAGGGGGGAGAGATGCAAGCGCCAATCGAATGGCTTCGACACACCCTTCCAAATTCTGCAACACGTCGTTGTTCCATAATCTCAAAACCCGATAACCCTCGGATTTCAGCCAGGCATCTCGACTTACATCCGACTGTGAATCCGCATGTTGCCCGCCATCGACTTCTACAACCAGTCTGAATTCCAGACACACAAAGTCGACGATGTAACGACCGATCAATTGCTGCCGACGGAACTTCCGACCATCGACCTGGCGTTGCCGTAACATCTGCCAAAGCAGGTGTTCTGCTTTCGTTGGATTGGCCCGAAGGGTTCTTGGTTTCATACGATGAGCGTAGCGCAGTTATGCTGCCGGTGGAAAGATCACCCCCACCCCGACCCTCCCCCCTCAAGGGGGAGGGAGCGAAACGCTTCAACGGGGAGCCCCATATTTTACCCCTCCCCCCTTGAGGGGGGGAGGTTGGGAGGGGGGTGATCGCTGTAATCCTCATTCCACACCCACGATCATTCAAACCGCACGGAAAAGCCCATGCCGTCCAGGGAGACATGGGCCTGTTGAAAGCTCTTACCCTCTGCCATTTGCGACAGAACGGCTTCGGCCAGGGTTGGCAGCAGGTTTTGGGTTACCACATTGTCGATCGCCCGCGCGCCGCTTTCCACCTCTGCAGATCGCGCTGCGATGGTTGGCGCAATGGCAGGGTCCAGTACCAGAGTGGCACCATTGTTTTCACTAAACCGCTTGGCAATGCGATCCAGTTTCAACTGGACGATATTGGCAATCTCTTCCTGACCTAGCGGTAGGTACGGAACAATGACCATGCGACCCAAGAAGGCTGGCTTGAAGCGGCTCAGCAGGTCCGGGCGCACCTTGGCAACCAGGCCATCCAGCGACATTGGCTCTCCACTGAAAGCCGCATCCATGATGACCCGATCCCCCAGATTGGAGGTCAGGATGATCACCGTATTTTTGAAATCGACTTCGATGCCTTCACCATCTTCCATCATGCCCTTGTCGAACACCTGAAAGAACAGTTCCATCACATCGGGATGGGCCTTCTCCACCTCATCCAATAGCACAACTGAATAGGGGTTGCGGCGCACGGCCTCCGTCAAAACGCCGCCCGTGCCATAGCCGACATAGCCTGGCGGTGCGCCTTTCAGGCCGGACACCGTATGGGCCTCCTGAAACTCCGACATATTGACGGAGATCAGATTACGCTCCCCCCCAAACAACAATTCCGCAAGGGTTAGAGCCGTTTCCGTCTTCCCGACACCGCTGGGGCCAACGAACATAAAGACCCCAACTGGCTTGCTGGGATCATCCAGACCCGCGCGATAGGTGCGAATGCGTCGGGCCACCACATCCAGCGCGTGATCCTGCCCAACAATGCGGGCTTTCATCCGGCTTTCCAGATCAATCACGCCCTGAATGTCATCGCGCATCATGCGGCCAACGGGGATGCCCGTCCATCCGGCAACCACACTGGCGACGGTATCGCCATTAACCTCCACCGGGACCATCGGCGTATCACCTTGCAGCGCCACCAGTTTGGCGTTCAGATCTGCATAGGCCTGACCCGGCGGTTCGCCCTGCAAGCGCTTTGCCAGGACCGCCATCATCTCCTCAACAACGGCGCGCTCTTCTTCCCAGCGGGCGGTCAGGGTATCGCGTTGGGTTTCAGCCTCCGCAAGCGCGGCATCCAGTTTGGCCAACCGGGCGGCGTGATCCCCTTCCAGCACCCTTTCGCGATGCAGAATGTCACGCTCCACCGACAGGCGTTCAACCTGACGAATGGCCGCTTCCACCTGGGGCGGACGATCCCCTTGTGCGACCGCGACCCGGGCGCAGGCCGTGTCCAAAACGCCAATCGCCTTATCAGGCAATTGCCGCCCGGTGATATAACGGGCCGACAGCGAAACAGCCTCTGCAATCGCCTCGTCCAGAATGCGCACCTTGTGATGTTCTTCCAGACGCCGTGCCAGGCCTCGCACCATCGCGACTGCGCGTTCTGGATCAGGCTCGTCCACTTTAACGACCTGGAAGCGCCGGGCCAACGCGGGGTCTTTCTCAATATACTTTTTGTATTCCGCCCATGTTGTCGCAGCGACGGTGCGCAATTCACCCCGTGCCAAGGCAGGCTTCAGCAGATTGGCCGCATCTCCCTGCCCCGCAGCGCCACCAGCACCAATCAGCGTATGAGCCTCATCAATGAACAGAATGATCGGACGGGGGGAGGATTTCACCGCATCGATGACGGTTTTCAAGCGATCTTCAAACTCCCCCTTCATCGATGCGCCCGCTTGCAGCAGGGCCAGGTCCAGAACACGCAAATCCACATCCCGCAAAGGTTCTGGCACATCGCCATCAGCAATCCGCTGGGCAAGCCCTTCGACCACGGCTGTCTTCCCGACCCCGGCTTCACCGGTCAGGATGGGATTGTTCTGGCGGCGGCGCATCAGGATATCGACCATTTGCCGTATCTCTCCATCACGCCCGACAATCGGATCAATTGCACCAATCAGCGCCTGATCCGTCAGGGAGATCGTATAAAGCTCCAGCGCATCCGCCTTGGCGGTGGCGGCAGCCTGTGCCGCCTGTTCTTCTTCCGTTGGTGCACCGGCTTTCGCCTGTTGGACCTCTTTGCGCCGTTCCTTCGCCGCCTTTGCATCGGCCTTGCTGGCCTCAATCGCACTGGGCATTACCTCTGGCGATTGGCGCAGAATTTCAGACCAACTGTCGCGCAGGCCCGCAGCAGGGATCGCCTTAAAGGCAGGGGCGCCATCGAATAGGGGAGCACGAATTGATTCCGTGTCCAGCGCGGCCTGCAGCAAAGCCGCAGAGCGCGTCGCATTCTGGCCCAGGCTGAGTGAGGAATAGACCCAGGCTTCCTGCAAAAGATCAGCAATTTGGGGCGACAAGGCGGGGGTTCTGGTGTTGCCGCGTCGGAATCCTTCGACAGCGCCTTGCAAATCGGCAATCAGGTCGGACAGTTCAACACCATGGGCCTTCAGACCCTGCACCGCATCCGTGTCCGTCTGATCCAGCAATTTCAGCAGGACATGCTCGACTTCGACATTAAAATTGGTCTGCTGCACACACAACTGGGCCGCCCCTTCCAACGCCTTTTTACAGGCGGGGTTCAGCTTCCCCACAAGGGTTTTCATATCCAACTGCATGCGCGCGGCGCTCCTTCCCGATCAACGGATAAGACTCCGTCGCGATTCGAGATTTCGCGCAAGGGACGGGATTCAGACATGCGGAACCGAAATGCTTATACTGTCATTCCCACGAGGGCGGGAATCCAGCACCACCCACGCGAATCGCGCCCGCCGCTCTGGACCCCGGATCAAGTCCGGGGTGACGGTGCATTAGGCAAGTGTCTCCTCACCCTGAGGAGCGAAGCGTCTCGAAGGGTGGGCCCTCTGAAAGCGCCCTACTTACAGCCCCTCCTTCGAGACGGCGCATTGGCGCCTCATCAGGATGAGAATGGAACAATTTGAGGAACGCCCAGGTGGTATTCCTGCACCACCCACGCGAATCGCGCCCGCCGCCCTGGACCCCGGATCAAGTCCGGGGTGACGGTGCATTAAGCAAGTGTCTCCTCACCCTGAGGGGCGTAGCGTCTCGAAGGGTGGGCCCTCTGCAAGCACCCTACTTACAGCCCCTCCTTCGAGACGGCGCTACCGCACCTCCTCAGGATGAGAATGGAACAATTTGAGGAGCGCCCAGGTGGTAATTCTGCACCACCCATGCCAATCGAACCCGCCTCAAGTCCGGGGTGACGCTAGCCTATAACTCTCGTCATTCCCGCGCAGGCGGGAATCCAGGGCCAAACGTGCCAAACGCGCCTGTCGCACTGACTCTCAGATCAAACCCAACATAACAAAACCGACCCCTAAATCTCCGCCGGGGCCAGGGATGTGCCGTCGAAGAAGCGCGTATACCGGAAGGGTTCTGGATCAACACAGGGCGGTTCCCCAACCGTCAATTGGGCCGCCAGCTTGCCAGCCCCTGGACCAATGCCAAAGCCATGTCCGGAAAAACCTGACGCCAGCGTCAGGCCGGGCAATGCCTCCAACGGGGCGATGCAGGGAACGGCATCGGGAGTCGTATCGATCATGCCGGCCCAATATTCCTCCACCTGCAAATCCTTCAGGACAGGAAAGGCCGCCTTGAAGCTGGCGAAGCCCTTGTCCAGAATTTTGCGATCCGCCGCCGGGTCCAGAATGCGTGTTCGTTCAAACGGGCTTTCCGAATTCAGATCCCAGGAGGTGTTTTGCATAAGCTGTTCGAAGAAACGACCGTCCAGGCGCAGCTTGATCGTATCGCGTTCCGCCATGAAGGATTTCCAGAATTTATCCATCCAGCGAAACGCATCTGGAACCAGATAAAAGGTCGAATCAAATCCTCGCGACAGGGAATATTTGCCATCATTCCGGCGTCTGATCGCGAAATCGGGGGTGGAAAGCCCCCCAGGCGTCACTTCCGGTCCAGCCGTTGTGCGCAACACAGATGATTTGACCTGTAATTGCGGGAACGCAATGTCATGGCGCTTCAGGAACAGGGACGACCACGCACCCCCGGCCAGGATGACGGAGTCACAGGCGATCACACCTTTTTCCGTGACCACAGCAGACACACGCCCGCCCGATGTTTCCAGACCGCGCACGGCACAGCCTGTCAGAATCGCTGCGCCCTTCTTCTGTGCCGATGTTGCAATGGCTGGGGCGGCCTTATGCGGTTCTGCGCGCCCGTCGCTGGGCGTCCACAGCGCCCCTGGATAACCCGTTTCATAGCCTGGCAACAAATCGCGTAACCCCTGAGGGGTAACGGTTCTGGTATCCAATTGATACTGTTTTGCAATATCCACCCAGCGCTCATAAGAGGCCATCTGCTTTTCAGTCTTGGCAACATAAATGACGCCCGCCTGCGCAAAGCCGGTTTCAGCCTCGATCTCCTTATCAAGACCGCGCCATATCCTAAGGGCTTCCTGGATCAGCGGCATTTCCTTTGGGTCACGTCCCTGCTGACGGCAATAGCCCCAATTGCGAGAAGATTGCTCCCCCCCGATCACGCCCTTTTCGCACAGGGCGACGCTGTAGCCCTTTTTCACCAAATGCCAGACGGCAGAGACACCAATGATGCCGCCGCCAATCACAACGACATCCACTTTCTTTGGCAGGACCTGTGTCGCTGCGACGGGATCAACAGGAGGAGACATGTTTGATTACACCAAAGACCGTTCGAGTTTATCCCATTCCGCAAGGGTCGTTCCGAACGGAATCATGATATTTTTCCGATAGGCAGGGCGGTCCTGTAAGCGGGCATACCATGCCTTGATATTCTTGAAATCCTGATGATCAACCTGAATGTTGTAATAGCGATAGATCAGCGTTCCCAAGGGGATATCCGCGATGGTCAGACGATCCATGACCATAAAGTCGCGACCGGCCAAATGCGCATCCAGAAGTGCCAGCGCCTTTTCCGTCGCAACCTTTGCCTGGGCAATCAAATCCGGGTTTCGCTGATCCGGTTCACATCGCACCGTGCGCCAGAACAAATCGATCATGGGTCCGGTCAGGGTCGTTTTGTGCCAATCCAACCACTGATCCGCATGTGCCTGTTCTTGCAGATTGTCAGGCAACAAACTGCCCTGACCATGAGCCCGTGCAAGGTGGCGGACAATGGCGTTTGACTCGTACAGCGTAAAATCCCCATCTTGCAGTACAGGCACGCGCATATTCGGATTCATCGCCTTGAAGGTATCCGTATTGATGCCACCGAAGGAACCCCCCACCATTTTATGGTCATAAGTAAGGCTCAATTCATCCGCCGTCCATAAGACCGGCATGACATTACTGGAATTCTTGCGTCCCCATATGGTCAGCATGATCGACAATTCCTTTGGATAGATAAGACTTTGATCAGGTCAGGTCTTTACGGTAGCCCGCAGCGGGGGTGGCGATCAATGCCTCATACTGGTCCCGTACTGCCTGCGCCACTTTTTCCATCCGCGGTGCTAAATCTTCAAATGCGTCTACCCCCGCAGCCCGCGCCAAAGCCCGCTTCTGTCCTTCCAGCGCATTGGCTGCATCGAACCCACCCCCCGGTGCGGTCAACCGGATTGCCGCCTGAACCTGCCGCCACAGGCGCAACCCCTCGCGTAATGCCGTGAAAGCGGGTTCGGTAAGGTATCCTGCGGCGTGCAATCGCTCCAGTGCATCTGCGGTATTGGTGGACAGAACAGAAGGATTTTCCGCTGCATGCGCCAACTGCAATGCCTGGACAGTAAATTCGACATCGACCAGACCGCCCTGGCGATACTTCACATCCCATTCTGATTTCGGCGCAAATTCCCGCGCGATTCGATTGTGCATTGTGTCTACATCAACCAACAATTTCTTTGGATCGCGCGGCTGGACCAGGGCGGTATGAATGGCGTCCGTCAGGCGCGCCTGCAGCGCTGCACTGCCATAAACCGGCCGGGCACGCGTCAGGGCCATATGCTCCCATGTCCAGGCCTCCCCGTCCGGCAAATTGTAGTAATTGGCAAAACCCGCCAATTGTGTCGCCAGAGCCCCGGCCTTGCCCGATGGACGCAACCGCGTATCGACCTCGTACAAGGACCCTTCCCCGGTTTCTGTGGTAATCGCGGTCACAAGGCGTTGGCACAGGCGCAGATAATAGACCTGTGGTCCCAGCGGTTTTGCACCATCCGATTGGGTCACGCCCTCTGCAAAATCATAGACAAAGACCAGATCCAAATCAGACATGGGCAGCAATTCACCACCGCCCAATTTACCAAAGGCGATGACCGCCATCCCCATACCGTCAATATGGCCATGTTGCTCTGCAAACTCTTCCGATGCGGCGGGCAGGATCGCATGCAGCGCCCGCAAGGCAATGGCGCTATAGGCAGGGCCAATGCGATCCCCGTCGGCAACGCCACGCAACAACTGAACACCGATCCGGAATTTCTGATCATTGGCCCAACGCCGCACCGCATCCAGGATATCCTGAAAATCGCGACACAGCGCCAATGCTGAGGATAAATCATCATCGTCAGACACAGCAAAGGGAGCATCAGACACGATTGGATCAAAGAAGTCCTCGCCCAACACGGAATCCAGAAGGATCGGTTTGCGCGACAACCAGTCGGCCAGGCGCGGCGCTTCCCCCAATATTTCAGAAACCAGGTTCAACAGGACTGGATGCGCCTGAAACAGTGAAAAAAGCTGAACACCAGACGGCAAGCCGGAAAGAAAATTATCAAACCGCTGAAGCGCTTCGTCCGGGCTGGCCGTGTCACCAAAAGCCTTTAATATGCGGGGCATCAACTCCGTCAGGATTTGCCGACTGCGTTCGCTGCGGGTCGCACGATAGCGCCCGCGATGCCACACCCTGATCCGCTCTGCGACATGGGATGGATTTTCAAAGCCCATCCGCGACAAGGTGTCCAAGGTGTCTGGATCATCTTCACTGCCGGTAAAGACCAGAGAACCATCGCCCCCCAAGTCCGGCGATTCCTCAAATAACCGTGCATAATGACCAGCAACTGTGGTCAGGGTCTCTCGCAGTGTCGTGCGGAATGCATCCAGGTCAGCATGGCCCATGAACTGGGCGATTGCCGCCATGCCCTCTGGCGTTTTTGGCATGGTCTGGGTCTGCTGGTCATTCACCATCTGCAACCGGTGTTCCAGGCGGCGCAGGTAGTGATAGGACTGCTTCATCTCTGCGGCGGTTTCCGGTAGAACATGGCCAAATTCTGCCAGTCGATCCAGCATCAGGCAGGTCGGCTTCTCCCGCAATTCAACCTGACGCCCGCCCCAGATCAATTGCTGTGTCTGAACAAAGAATTCGATCTCCCGAATGCCGCCGCGACCGATTTTGATATTGTGACCATCAACGGCAATCTCTGCACCCCCGCGATAGGCATTGATCTGGCGCTTGATGGAATGAATATCCTGGATGGCCGCGAAATCCAGAAATTTTCGCCAGATGAAAGGCCGGATATGGGTCAGGAATTCCTCCCCCAGGACGTGATCACCGGCAACAGGTCGCGCCTTGATCATCGCGGCGCGCTCCCAATTCTGACCGACGCTTTCGTAGTAGGTTTCCGCTGCACGGACAGACATTGCCAACGGGGTGACACTGGGATCCGGGCGCAGCCTCAAATCCGTGCGGAATACATACCCTTCCCCCGTGCGCTCCTCCATCAGGCGGATAATCTGACGGGTGACCCGCACCATATCCTGGCGCAACTGATCTGGATCATCCGGCGCCAGGCGCTGGGTATCGTATAAGACGATCAAATCAATATCCGATGAATAATTCAGCTCACGCGAACCATGTTTCCCCATCCCCAGGATAACAAAACCATCAGTATCATTTCCCACGGTGCCGTCTGCGCCGCCCCGCCAGGTGCGCAGCGCAAACCGACTGGCCCGTTCCAGCGCGCTGTCGGCTAAATCTGCCAGCGTGCCTGTCACTTTCTCCAATGACCACAAGCCCAGCAAATCGGCAATTGCAACGCCCAGGGCAACCGCACGCTTTGCCCGGCGCAGCTCTACCATCAGGGTTTTGTCATTGGTCGCCGTCTGATCCAAATTGGGTAATGCCGCCATCCGACGGGCGACGGCCTCATCCGGCCCGCACCGCAAAATGTCTGCAAACACATCTGTATCCCGTCGAATAAGGGCGCTTAGAAAATCGCTGTGGGCTGAGATGAAATTCAGAAAATGACGCCCACGGGGGTCTGCATAGAAATCTTCCACAAGCGCATGATCAGGGTGGTCTTGCGCCAGAACAGGTTTATCAGCAGGTCGTGCGCCCTCCGGGATCGGTAAATCATCCGGATTTATGTGGCTAAGAAAGGATACCATCCCCATTTTCAAACTATTCCTTAAAGCGGCGTTTAAATGCCGTGCGAACCGATTATTATGACCCTTCGACTTCCCTTATGGCAGTCGCTGTACTCCTGAACCAAGGACACTATGAATAAGCGAGCCAAGCGTATTGTTTTAGAGGCCACAATCGGCCTTCTCCTGGGCACCGTCCTTTTAAGTGCCGCAGGGGTCTATATCCTATCGCGGGGCCCACTCTCAATATCTGCGCTGACCCCTATCCTTGAAGATGCGCTTAATGTCGAAGGTTCGCCCTACAGGGTCAAGGTTGAGAATACGCAAATAATCTGGGGCGGATGGGACCGGGCGGTCGACGTTATCGCAACCAATGTCACCGTGGTGGAGGCGGACAAGGCCCCGCTGGCGGTTTTGCCCCAGGTTTCTGTGGAAGTATCCTTCTCCGCCCTGTTATCCGGTGACATCCGGGTCAGGAAACTGGACTTAATCCGCCCTTCCCTAAAACTGGACCGCCATCCAGATGGACAATTGGTTTTATCCATGGACGGGCTGGACGGCGACAGCGCGGATGACGGGTCAAAACCCGGCACGCAAATCGCCCTCCCTCAAAAAGCCAGTAATACCCTTATTCCAGAGCCGATCCTGAATGCCCTGACAGGCAAAACCCAGCCCCAGACATTTCTGGCTGGCCTGCAATCCTTCAGCATTATTGATGCCGAAATCCAAATTCGCGATCATGCCATTGCGGAGTCCCTAATGCTGCATAATGCCAATTTAGGGGTGTCACGATCCCCAGCGGGGCTGTTGGCAACGCTGTATGGCACCCTGGAAACGCCTACGGAAAATACCGATATTTCAGGATCGGTTTCCGTCTTTCGGGACACGGAACGGATTGAAACAAAACTAAATTTCGGACCTTTGGATACCAACCTGCCAATCCGCTATTTGCCGGATCTGGTATTCTACCTTCCGGATATGACCATCAGCGGCCAATTGGGTGTCGATTTCAATTTCCAGGGCCAGCCCATCCGGGCAACCTCCAGATTGAACAGCGCGGCAGGATCGATCGAATTGGACGCAACGCCAAACGGCGCCCTGCCCGCTGCAACCCTGAATGCAACATTTGATGCATTTGATGCCGCCGTCTGGTTAGGGGGATTATACGATGTGGAAAATGTCGTCGCCTATATGCCGCGCGTTCCAATTTCGGGCACGGCCACGACACAATTAAACGATCAAGGACTGCCCCGTGATATCACCGCCGAACTGACATCGCGCATTGGCGATATTTCCCTGACAGCACAGCCGTCCGAGGAAACCGGCGGCTTGACGGGATCCATCCTATTTACCGGCCTGGACGCGGATACGATCTCTCAAACCGCCCCTAAACTGGGCCTGCTGGATGGTGTGACGGTGCGGGTTGATGGCAGTGCCGATTTCGCGCTGGACCCCCAAATGAAGCCCCTATCCGGGCGCGTTGATATCAATTTCGGGTCCGGGCAACTGCCAGGCATCCCGGATGTGATGGAAACTGTGCCGGACCTGTTGTGGGGTCGGTTGGCAGCCCGCCTGTCCCCGGATGACAATGTCATCACATTGGAAAATCTGACCCTGGATTTCAGCAATCCAGAGGAAAACATATCCGGACCCAGTATCTCACTGACCGGATCCGCGCGACCGGCTGAGACCGGAATGGATATCGACCTGAATGGGCTTGTGCTGGACCTGCCGATGAACCGGCTGCCCGCTTTTTGGCCGGAAACACTGGCCCCAAATCCCCGCGAATGGGTAACGGACAATATTCCTGAAGCCGATGTGCATCAGGCCGGAATAGCCGCGTCCCTGTCCATTCCCGATATGGATCCCCAACAGATAACGATAAACAGCCTGAGCGGCGGGATAGAATTTGATCAGGCGCAGGTGCATTACCTGCGCCCCCTGCCGCCCGCGACAGGCGTTGCCGGACTGGCTGAATTTACCGATACCTCATTTGATATCGATATCACCGCCGGGGTGCTGAAAGATGCAAAGTTAACCGATGGAAAGATCCTGATATCCGGGTTGGACGGCGATAATGAAGCCATTGATATCGGACTGTCGATTGCGACTCCCCTCTCTACCGCCTTGCAGCTATTGGACACCAGTCCCCGCAACTATATTTCCCGGATTGGTCTTAATCCTGCTGGGATTACCGGGAACGCAGTGGCAGATGTGCGGTTTCGATTCCCCCTTCTGGCAGACCTGAACGCAGATGATATCGTTTATGAAACCGATGCCGTGCTGCGAAAGATTTCTGTTCCCCGTCCGGAATTGGACGCTGTTGTTACTGCAGAAAGCGTCGCGCTTGGCCTGCGACCGGGCAAGCTTGTATTGGAAGGTGATGTTCGCATCGATACCACGCCCGCGCGTGTTATCTGGAATGAAAACTTTGCAGACGAGGGGGATCAACAAACCCAATTGGCCATCACCACCACTGCGGATCTTTCAGAATTGCGTCGTTTTAACCTGCCGCTGGCTGGTATAGCGGAAGGCCCGGCCAGCCTGTCTGCCACCTATACGACCTTCAAGTCAGGCAGTCAGACTATTGATCTGGCGGCCGATCTGACACATTCGACATTGATGGTGGATATGGTCGATTGGCGTAAAGAACCGGGTACGCCCAGTTCCCTGGCGTTGAAGATCGGAATTGATCCAACCAATGGCTATCGCATTGATAACATCGTACTGGATGGCGGTCAGGATCACCGGCTGGTTGGTCAAATGCAAGCGAACGCGGATTTTAAGCGTATTACCAATGCGACCATCGAAACCCTGCGCTATGGCAACACCAATATTTCCGGCACGGTGAAAGATGTTAATGGCATCTATCAGGTCACCTTGAATGGGCCCAGCATGGATATCACCCCGTTTGTTGATCTGGATGAAACCGATACAACGGACAGGGATGCGCCACCGGTTCTGGAACCTGCGATACAGATATCAGGTAGCGTTGAGTCAGTCTTCCTAAGTGCTGATCGGTCTGTCGACAACGTCGATTTTAGGCTGGATTTGCAAGGGGAACAGGTCGACCGCCTGAATGTCCTGGGATCCTTGGGGGCAGATAAAAGTGTGAACATCCAATATCTGCCAACGCCCAATGGAGGACACAGTCTGGATGTAACTGCGGACGATACCGGTCTGGCCCTGGCCATTGCAGACATCACCGGTCGACTGGAAGGCGGAAAGCTGACAATTACGGGCCTGCGCCAGACTGCCGATGATCCCATGCTGGGGCGCATTGAGATGCGCAATTTCAAACTGTTGGATGCGCCGCGCCTGACCAAAATCCTGGAGGTTATTTCTGTAACCGGCATTTTGGCGGCCTTGAACAATGAAGGCCTGGCCTTTGACACGATGACCGTGGATTTCAGCCTGACCCCTGACAGCTTCGATATTCTGGACGGTGTTGCGCGGGGCAATGCCATGGGCGTGACCGCAACGGGTGCGATCAACCGCACGGAAGATACCCTGAATATCGGCGGTGACATTGCCGTGGCTGGCATTTTCTCCAATACCATCGGCGCTATTCCGGGGATTAATCTATTGCTGGGGGATGGTTTATTTGGGGTAACCTACCGAATGACCGGGCCAGTAGATGATCCGGATGTCAATGTGAATCCCCTGTCTGTTATTGCTCCGGGTTTCCTGCGCAAGGTTTTTGGCGCAACCGGAGTGACGGAGGAAACCGGACCCAATGCCGATACTCCTCAAAGCCAGCGGGGGAACTGAAGCCCTGCTGTTTTGCGTTTGTCAGGCCCCCCACTGCAGGATAAATTTTTCCCATGATCACGCAAAATCACATTGATGCCTATGCTGCCGACGGGGTGGTTCTGGTGCGCGGACTATTGCGCGACTGGGTGGATATCATTGCACAGGGCATCGACCAGAACATGGCAGAGCCTGGCCCCTATGCAGCGGAAAACACAACTGCGACCGATACCGGCCGGTTTTTTGACGATTACTGCAACTGGCCGCGAATACCCGCTTTTGAAAAAATCATCCGGGACTCGCCAGCTGGTCAGTCCGCCGCACAGATTATGCAAAGTCGGACAGCGCAATTCTTCCATGATCATGTTCTGGTGAAAGAGCCCGGTACGTCAAAAAAGACACCCTGGCATCAGGACAGCCCCTATTACTTTGTCGAAGGCCGTCAGACCGTCAGCATTTGGGTACCCGTCGATCCGGTTGGTCTTGATGCCTGTCCTCAATTCATCAAGGGTTCGCATTTATGGGACAAGTTGGTCCTGCCGGTGCGCTGGCTGGATGACAGTGGCTTTTATCCAGACAAGGACGATTATCTACCCGTTCCAAATCCGGATGCAGAGCCCGACCGCTATACCCTGCTGTCGTGGACCATGCAGCCGGGCGACGCCATCCTGTTTGATTACCGCACCGTCCATGGTGCGCCTGCCAATCAGGGTCCCCATCGACGCAGAGCATTTTCCATGCGCTGGGTTGGAGATGATGCCCGATATGTGGAGCGTCCAGGGCGTACCTCTCCGCCCTATCCGGGGCATAGCATGCAGGCGGGCCAGCGCCTTCGGGACGATTGGTTTCCCGTGCTTTGGCCCCGTCCATCGGTTGGTGCAGCGTGACACTAAACAGACCCTTTCTCTCTGCAGGATGGAGCAGCACCAACAAAAGGCCCGAAGATGCCTTTCTGACCACCTTTATGGAAACGCTGCGCCGGGATGGGCGGCGTCTGTGCAATACGCTTGTGTCTGAACTGGATGCTTTGGGGCCCGCCCGGCGCAGTTGGGATCCATCCAGCGAACCCGTCGTCGCCCGACTGGACGCCTGCCTGGCGAAAGGCCCTCAGGAAACCGCCTATCTGAGGGGCGCAATTGCAGCCATGAAGCCCTTACTGTCGTGGCAGCGCGCACCGGGGAACCCGAATGTTAATAATGGACAGACCGACTTTCACTATCGCCACGCCTTCTGCACCCTGGTGGGGGAGGATGCGCGGGTTCCAACGACACGGCTGCGCGTCGGCCTGCTGTTGATCGATGCTCATTGCTTCTATCCCCTGCACGCCCATGCGGCAGATGAGATTTACCTGCCCGTGTCCGGAACCGCGACCATGCAGATTGGATCAACCCCACCAAAGGTGCGCGATCCCGGCAAATGCCTGTTGATTCCAGGTGATACCCCCCATGCGATCTGGACGGGCGACCATATGATTCTCTTGGCCTGGGCCTGGCTGGGCGATATCCGTGGCCCGTTCCTGTATCATAGCTAGACCTTTACCCTGAAGCCCAGGCCGCCTATATCGCGGGAAGGCATAGATAAAAACAGAGGTCGAAATGGCGCGCAGCATTGATGATTTGGTAGAGGATTTTGAACTCTTCGAAGATTGGGAAGAGCGCTATCGCTATATCGTGGATCTGGGCAAAAAACTGCCGCCAATGCCGGAAGACGAGAAGATCGAAGACAACAAGGTGCGGGGCTGCATGTCGCAAGTCTGGATGACCAGCCAGGTCGATGACAGCACAGAGCCAAGCACCCTGTCCTTTCGCGCCGACAGCGATGCCTTTATCGTCAAGGGGTTGATTGCAATCCTGCTGGAACTGTATTCCGGGCGCACCCCGCAGGAAATCACGGAACTGGACGCGACCGAAGCCCTGACGCGCCTGGGCCTGGAGAGCCATCTGTCGCCAAACCGCCGCAACGGTTTTGTCGCCATGGTCGGGCGCATCAAGTCAGAAGCACAGGCACACAGCTAAGATCCCCTTATACTAGTACTAGCGCATTTTCGATGAACAGATTTTGCGAATTGACACTTTCTAAAATTCAAATAGATTAATGCATCATCGATCTAATATAGATGTCTATCATGCGCGACCCTTTAAACATAACTCTTCTCGGCGTGCCGGTTGATTGCGAAGGAATACCCGGTGGCACAGCGCGCGCCCCAACCATCCTTAGGCGTCTGGGACTTCTCCAAGCGCTGCCGGAACTCAAGGATTCAAACGATCTTCCCGTCGAAATCAACGGAACACAGAGAGACCCAATCTCCGGCATCAAAGCGCTAGACGATGTCCGGCATGTGATTGGCGAAACCCATAAGCAGGTTACACGTCTTTTGAACGAGGGTACTTTTCCGATTTTGATCGGTGGCTGCTGCACCAATATTGTCGGGGCTATTGCCGCTGCCGCCCAAGTTTCGGATCAGGAGTCCAGCCAAATCGGCTTAGTTTATATCGATGGGCATCTTGATCTTTATGATGGCAAAACCTCGCCAACCGGGGATTTCGCTGACATGCCAATGAACTTCATTCTGGGCAAAGGCAACGCCTCCCTGGGGCCTGAAATGGATTGCTGGCCCGGCTTGGCACCGCACACTGTTTCATTGGTCGGCTTCCGGGATCGGGATATCGCCCTGCGCCAAAGCGCCCTAATGCCAGAAGATTTCCCTATCCCGCCCCAGCTCATTGACGCGGACGCAATTCACCAATCGACACCTGCGGTCATCGCGCAGAAAATTCTCCGCTATCAGCAAGGTGTCGCATCAAAATTCTGGCTTCATCTTGATTGGGATGTTCTCGATGAAGTGGACTTTCCATCGTCTGATTATCCTATGCCTAACGGATTGACCTGGGCGCAACTCTCAGCACTCCTGCGGCCTCTCGTTCAATCGCCCATGCTCGTCGGCATGACGACGGCATGTTACAATCCAGATAAGGATCAGGACTTTCGCGATGGAAGACGCATCATCGATGTTCTAAGATGCGCCTTTGAGGAGTAATTCCCATTCAAAATCCACAAGACTCCAGGCTTGAAAATATACTGGGCGCACTGGCGCTCACTTTGGCCGACAGAATAACGGCAGAAGCTGAAGAAGTTACCGGGATTGGCGGAATCGGTTCCTCCATCCTGATCGCAATTCGCAGCGAGCCTGGATTATTGATTGAGCATCTCGCCAAACAACAGAATAAAAGCCAATCCACAATTGTTCGGGCCATACAGCAATTAGAGCAACGCAAACTGGTGGCAAAGAGGGCCGGTTCGGACCGGCGGACCATGCAGCTAATACTGACCGAGTCTGGAACTGCTTGTGCCGAGTCAATTCTCAACGCGCGCGAAGCCCTGATCACCAATGCGCTGACGCCCCTTACCGGCACGCAACGCTCCCAGTTGGAACGGATGGTCGAAACCATATTGGTTGACCTGGTGCATCACCCGAAAGACGCCTATCCAATGTGCAGACTGTGTCGTGAGGAATGTTGTGGTGATGACTTGGACTGTCCGGTTGAACGCGGTGCGGCGTCAAAAGAACGCTAGAAATGTTACATACCCGTTAACCACGCCCTGGAATGCCCTGACGGGCTAATTCATCGGCTCGTTCATTTTCTGGATGTCCGGCATGCCCCTTGACCCAGGCCCATTCGATCTTGTGCCGGGCCACGGCAAGTTCCAGTCGCTGCCATAAATCCGCATTCTTCACAGGTTTTTTCGCCGCCGTCTTCCAGCCATTCTTTTTCCAGCCATGGATCCATTTGGTAATGCCGTCTTTGACATAGGTACTGTCTGTCGTCAGGCGTACAGCCATGGGGCGCGTCAGCGCCTCCAGCCCGGCAATCGCGGCCATTAATTCCATACGGTTGTTCGTTGTGTCCAACTCGCCGCCACAGATTTCCTTTTCATGGGCACCCCAACGGATGACCGCGCCCCATCCGCCGGGACCAGGATTGCCGCTGCAGGCACCATCAGTGAAAATCTCAACCAGGGTCTTTTCGCTCATGACCCATCAAATCCGTATGCGCTGGCGGCGGAGACACCCTGATGGAATCGCAGCCTGTCAAAATAGTCCATTGGGTCATGGGGACGCACCAAGGCTCCTGGTGGGCAATTCAACCAGTCATATAATCGCGTTAGCAAGAATCGCATCGCCGACCCTCGCGCCAGAATGGGCAATGCCTCAATTTCCGCCGATGTCAGCGGACGATGCTGCGCATAGTTGGACAGCAAGGCCCGGGCCTTGGTGACGTTGAAACTGCGATCCCGCTCAAAACACCAGGCGTTCAAACAGATTGCCAAATCATAGGCCAGGAAATCCGTGCAGGCGAAATAGAAGTCGATCACGCCAGACAGCCGATCCCCGATGAAAAACACATTGTCGGGAAACATATCGGCATGACACACCCCTATGGGCAGGTCCTTTGGCCAATTCGCCTCCAGAAAATCCAGTTCTGCGCGGATCAGCGGTGCCATATCCTTATGAACTTCATGGGCGCGGGCTTCTGACTTCTCAAATAAGGGACGCCAATCCCCAAGCGTCAGACCATTGCGGCGCTGCATTGGAAAATCCGCACCAGCCGCATGCAGATCCGCCAGGGCCGCCCCCAATTGCGCACAATGTTCCTTGCGGATGCGCCGCGCCCACATGCCTTCCAGAAAGCTGGTGACCGCTGCAGGCCTGTCATTCAGATCCCGCAGCGCCGTGCCGTCCGGCATTTCAATCGGACGCGGACAGGGCAGGCCTTTTTCCGCCAGATGGTTCATCAAACCGATGAAGAACGGCAGATCTTCACGCTTCACGCGCTTTTCATATAAGGTCAGGATAAAGGTGTCCTGGGTGGTCCGGATCAGGTAATTGGAATTCTCCACCCCTTCCGCAATGCCTTTTGCCGACACCAAGTCGCCAATGCCGTATTGTGCGATAAAGGCCGACATATCTTCGTCGGATACATCCGTGTAAACCGCCATACTGAATCCGTCGCTTATCGATTTGGTTAAAGTTTACTGGGTTAAAAGTTTACTGGGTTAAAAGACGGGGAAGCTTGAATTCCACATCTTCCTGCGCAATGGAGATCTGGCTGACCGTGACCGCATAATGATCACGACATGCATTGATCACCTCTTCCACCAGTACTTCCGGGGCGGAGGCACCGGCGGATATGCCAAGCCGGGAAACACCCTGCATCCAGTCCCAATCAATGTCGGTGGCCCGTTGAACCAAAGCAGCCTTTGGGCAGCCCGCAACCCGCGCGACTTCAACCAACCGACGGGAATTTGACGAATTTGGGGCACCGATGACCAGCACGGCCTCAACCTCTGCCGCCAGGGCCCGCACTGCCGCCTGACGATTGGTCGTGGCATAACAGATATCTTCGCGCTTTGGCCCGGCAATGTCTGGATAGCGTACCCGCAACGCATCAATGATTTCCGCCGTATCGTCCACCGACAATGTGGTCTGAGTCGCAAAAGCCAATGGCGCATCAGGGGGGAAATCCAGTTTCGCCACATCCGCCAGGGTTTCGACCAAAACGACCGCCCCGTCTGGCAATTGCCCCATTGTGCCAACCACTTCCGGATGACCGACATGGCCAATCAGAATGATCGTATGCCCGCCATCGTGATAGCGTTCCACTTCCCGGTGGACCTTGCTGACCAGGGGACAGGTCGCATCGACATAAATCATCTCCCGCGCCTGTGCGGCGGCAGGAACGGATTTCGGCACACCATGGGCAGAAAAAATCACCGGCCGGTCGGTTGGGGCCTCGTCCAGTTCTTCAACAAAGATTGCCCCCTTGCTTTCCAGTGATTCGACAACAAAACGGTTATGGACAATCTCGTGGCGCACATAAACAGGGGCGCCGAATTTTTCCAGCGCCTTTTCAACGATCAGGATAGCCCGGTCCACACCGGCACAGAAACCGCGGGGGCCTGCCAGTTTTATCGCCAAATCTGGTTTCACATCAGCCATGTTTCATTCTTTCATTCCACACTGCATTCCCTTACGTCGCGTGTTCCGGCAATTCCGTCAACAGAGAAGGAGTTATTCCCGCGCGGCGCTTGTTCCAGGCGGGCCTGTCGATTAGTCTCCCCCTACAGTGAAATTGCGCATCCAACGCGCCCCGCATGATGGTGGAACATCACGATGACCGATCCTTTGATCGCGGCGAAACAACCCTTCCCCATTGAAGTTGTGGCGGGACAAAAGTACTTCTGGTGCGCCTGCGGGCGTTCTGCATCCCAGCCCTTTTGCGACGGAAGCCACACAGGGACAAAAATGACACCACAAATCTATACCGCAGATAAGTCACGCACGATATTTTTCTGTGGCTGCAAGCATAGTGATCGCGGACCACTGTGTGACGGTACGCATTCAAAATTCTAACATGCCACGAAGTTTACAATGGGATTTTTCAGTATGCAGGGAGTTAAACTGAATATGCGGCTTTTGCTTCTCGGGATTTGTCTGACTGTCCTTACGGCCTGCGCGGAACCGACAAAGATTATTCCCTGCCCCCCCATTCTGATCCCACTGGATACGGAGCGGGTGACGCGCTTTGCCCCTGGATCCGGGCGTGACATCACGGACGTTGTGATGCGTGGGGAAATTCGATTCCTGTCTGGGGAATGCACCGTAAAGGATGAGGAAGTTGAAATGACCTTTCCTATCGCGGTGCGCGGTGTGCGTGGCCCGGCCCAGAAATCAGGTATAGAGCCCATCAGTCTGTTTCTGGCGGTATCAACGCCAGATCGTCAGATCCTGAACCGGCGTGAAATGGATATGACCCTGAATTTTGACGGCAATCGCACCACGACTGTCTCGGCAGATACGGTGACTGTCGTGATCCCGAAGAAAGAAGAACAATCCGCCAAGTCGTTCATCCTCTTCATCGGTCTGGTCCTGTCTGAGGAAGAATTACAGTACAATCGCGAGGAAAGCCGTCGCTGACCCAATTCCAATATAAGAACCCGTTTTCAGACCTGACATGGACCCTCCTTATCACGCTGTTGATCGGCTCTTTGGGGGGCTGCGTCTTTGACTTTTTGGACCTTCCCGCCGCCTATCTCAGCGGATCCATGCTGGCCGTCGCAATATGGGTCATCGCCGGGCGCAAGGCGGAATTACCGAACCCGTTAAGCAATCTCAGCTTTATCGCGACGGGATCCTTGCTGGGGGCTGGTATTGACCGAAACAGCCTGTCTTCTATCCCAGACTGGCCTGTATCCCTGATCATGCTCGGCATCAGCATGATTATCCTGTTGGCGCTGGTTCGCCTGTATCTGCGCCGGGTTCATCATTATGATCGCAACACGGCGATCTTGTGTTCCGTCCCAGGGGCGATGAGTTTTGTTGTCGCTGTCGCGACAGAGATCGGCGCCGATACACGTCGGGTTGCCGTCATCCAAACCGTGCGGCTGGCAACCGTTATGGTGCTGATCCCAATTGTTGTAGGCTATACGAATGTGCATTCGCCGCTGCCCACAGCGATTCCTAAGGAAATGTTGGGCTGGCCAGAAATTGCGATGGTCCTGGCACTCTCCTACTTAGGGGTTCCATTAGGAAGCTTGCTCCGAATTCCCGCCCCCTATTTTACAGGCCCAATGGTTATCAGTGGCGCCCTGTTCATGACAGGCACGGTGGAAGGTGCTATTCCTGCCTACGTCCTGTATCCGCCGCTGATCATTTGTGGTGCGACCATCGGCACGCGATTCGCAGGCAGCACAAAAAAATTCCTGATTTCCTGCACCAAAGCCGGAATCGGCGCGACCGGTTTAGGGCTTGCGATCACCAGCCTATTTGCCTGGCCAACAGCGGCCTTTCTGGATCTGCCCTTCATGCAGGTCTGGCTGGCCTTTGCGCCGGGCGGGCTGGAAGCCATGACAGTTCTGGCCTTCACTTTGGATACGGACCCGGCTTTTGTGGCAGGGCACCAGATTATCCGATTCCTGGCCATCAGCCTGATCGTGCCCTTCTTGCTGGGCAAAGCGAAGGTCGCGCAGCAGTCCGATCCAGCATCCTCCCCACCGCCTTGACACGGCAAAGGGATCAGGTACTCTCGCCGCGCTATAGTTCGTTATACCTGCGTGGGAGAGTGTGACCCGATGGGTCGCCGCCGAAGGAGCAACCGCCCCGGAATCTCTCAGGCCCCTGGACCGCGCGGGTTAGGACAATCTGGAAAGTGATGCGGTCTGTTCAGACCCTATCCACCGAAGGGGTAAGCCACCCCGACTGATAGAGGGATCACCCTCTTCATCATGTCGGGATCGGTCACACTCTCAGGTTCCATGACAGAGGGGGCGCGCCACCGATTGATTTCGGGACGCGCCTTTTTGTTTTGGACCTTGGAAGGGGCCGATTGTATGTCTGATCAGGAATTGGCGATCACGCCGTTGAACGCCTTGCACCGGGAATTGGGCGGCAAGATGGTTCCCTTTGCCGGTTATGATATGCCGGTACAATTCCCAGCTGGCATCCTGAAAGAACATCTACATACCCGCAACGCGGCTGGATTATTTGATGTTTCCCATATGGGCCAGGCCTGGCTGATCGCCGAAGATGGGTCCGATCCCGCAATCGCTTTTGAAAGCCTGGTGCCAGCGGATGTTCAATCCCTGGAGCCAGGGCAACAACGCTATTCCCAATTGCTGAATGAAGCAGGCGGCATTCTGGATGATTTAATGGTGACCCGCCCCATCGCCGCCTTGGGCCGTGACCGTTTGTATCTGGTCGTGAACGCGGCCTGCAAGGATCAGGACCTGCCCCATATTGCCAAGGCCTTGAAAGGCCGCATCCGTGTAGAGCCCCTGGAAGACCGCGCCTTGATCGCGCTTCAGGGACCAAAAGCGTCGGGTGTTGCCGCGCGATTGTTTGGTCCGGCCCTGGCAACGATGCCATTCATGAGCCAAACCGTGGTCGAATTTGATGGCATCGATCTGTGGATCAGCCGATCCGGCTATACCGGCGAAGATGGGTATGAGATATCCGTTCCTAATGACCAGGCCGAGGCGTTGGCCCGCCTGCTGCTGGGGGATCCCGCCGTCGAACCGATAGGGCTGGGCGCCCGCGATTCGCTGAGACTGGAAGCAGGCCTATGCCTGTATGGTCATGACATCGATACGACCACCAGCCCCATCGAAGCGGGGCTGCTGTGGTCTATCGGCAAGCGCCGCCGCGCAGAAGGCGGCTTTCCTGGCGCAGAAATTGTGCAAAAACAAATCGCAGAAGGCGCAACGCGCAAACGGGTTGGCATTCTGCCCGATGGTCGCGCCCCGGCCCGCGAAGGAACCCTTATTCTGGATGCGGACGGTGGGACGGAAATTGGACAGATCACCAGTGGCGGTTTTGGCCCGACGGTCGGCGGTCCCGTTGCCATGGGCTATGTCCCCATTGACTATGCAAAACCGGGAACGCCTGTTTTCTTGTCGGTTCGGGGAAAATCCCTGCCCGCCACCATCACAAAAATGCCTTTCGTACCGCCCGGATTCTTTCGGGGTTAACAATTTCAAGGTACAGTTCATCGGGTAAACCAAGCCTACCAAACAACCAATGACCCAACCTGAGAATAGGGGAGCTATAGTCGTCATGGCCGAACGCAAATTTTCTGAAGAGCATGAATGGATCGAAATCGACGGCGATACCGCCACCATAGGCATTACCATTCACGCGCAAGAGCAATTGGGGGATATCGTCTTTGTCGACCTGCCGGAAGTCGGCGCCGTCTTTAACAAGGATGATGAAGCCGGCGTCGTCGAATCGGTAAAGGCCGCCAGTGAAGTCTATGCGCCAATCGGCGGGGAAATCCTGGAAGTAAATGACGCCCTGACCGACAATCCGGCCCTGGTCAATGAAGATGCAGAAGGGGACGGCTGGTTCTTCAAGATGAAGATCGAAGATGCCGGGGAACTGGACGATCTGATGACGGAGAGCGAATACGGCGACTTCATAGAAGACTAAACCTTAAAAGACTGGGCCATTCCGGCCCGCATTTGCCAAAAGCCCTGCAGGAGAGTCTTTATGACCAATAGCCAGTTTGATCGTCTGACCCTGGACGATTTGGAAATCCGGGAGGATTTCATTCGTCGCCATATTGGGCCGGGTCAGTCCCAGATCCGCGAAATGCTGACGACACTGGGCTATCCGTCGATTGAGGCCCTGCTGCAGGCAACGGTTCCCGCCTCCATCCGATTGGACGAGCCGCTGAACCTGCCCCCGGCCACCAGCGAGCGCCGCACCCTGTCAGACCTGCGCCGCATATCTGAGCGGAACGAGGTGTTCACCACCATGATCGGCATGGGCTATTACGGCACCGTCACGCCACCGGTCATCCTGCGCAATGTTCTGGAAAACCCCGGCTGGTACACGGCCTATACACCCTATCAGGCGGAGGTGAGCCAGGGTCGCCTGGAAGCTCTGTTGAACTATCAACAGATGATCATCGACCTGACCGGCATGGAAATCGCCAATGCATCCCTGTTGGATGAGGGAACCGCCGCAGCCGAAGCCATGGCCATGGCCCATCGGGTGGGTAAGACGAAATCCGATGCCTTCTTTGTCGATAATGACGTGCATCCCCAGACTTTAGCGGTCCTGAAAACCCGCGCACAAGCGATGGGCATGACGATTGTGCAGGGGGACGCCTTCACCGATCTGGAAGCAGCCGATGTTTTCGGTGCCTTGGTGCAATATCCAGGATCATCGGGACAGGTGCGTGACATTACGCAGCCCATCGAACAGATTCAGGCCAAGGGCGGGCTTGCCGTCATTGCCAGTGACCTGATGGCCATGGTGATGCTGAAATCCCCTGGCGAGTTCGGGGCCGATATCGTGGTGGGATCCGCCCAGAGATTTGGCGTCCCCATGGGCTATGGCGGCCCGCATGCAGCCTTCTTTGCGACCAAGGATGTCTATAAGCGCCAATGCCCCGGACGCATCATTGGCGTGTCGGTGGATGCCGAAGGCAAGAAAGCCCTGCGTATGGCGCTGCAAACCCGTGAACAGCATATCCGACGAGAAAAGGCGACCAGTAATATCTGCACGGCACAGGTCCTGCTGGCCGTTATCGCCGGATTCTTCGGGGTCTATCACGGTCCAGACGGTCTGTACCGCATCGCGCGTCGCATTCACCGCAAGGCCCAGATCGTGGCCGAAGGGCTGCGGCGCATGGACCATGAAATCGTGCATGATCAGTTCTTTGACACGATCCAGGTGCGCATACCAGGCCAGGCCCCGCGCATTTTGGCAAAGGCGAAAGAAGCCCGCATTAATCTGCGCTTTGTCGATGCGGATACAATCGGAATTTCCGTCGATGAAGTCACCAAGAAGGCCAATATCCAAGACCTGTTAAGGGTGTTTTCATCCAAGGCCGACAGCCTTTTCAATGTCTCCACCCTGGACAAGGATGCGGGCGACGACATCATCCCCCATGCGATGCGCCGCGTGCCAGACAGCTTTATGACCCATCCCGTTTTCAACATGTATCATGGCGAAACGGAAATGCTGCGCTATATCCGCTGGCTGGCAGCGAAGGATATCGCGCTGGATCGGTCGATGATCCCGCTGGGGTCCTGCACCATGAAACTGAATGCAACGACGGAGATGATCCCCGTCACCTGGCGGCATTTCGCGCATTTGCATCCTTTTGCTCCACTGGAACAGGCCCAGGGCTATCAGCAACTGTTTGAAGATCTGGAAGAATGGCTGTGCGAAATCACCGGCTATGACGCGCTGTCCCTGATGCCCAATGCGGGCAGTCAGGGGGAATATGCGGGCCTGCTGACAATCCGCAAATATCACGAAACCCGCGGCGATACCCAGCGCACGATCTGCCTGATCCCCTCTTCCGCCCATGGCACCAATCCGGCCAGCGCGATCATGGCGGGCATGGAGGTCAAGGTCGTCAAATGTGACGATCACGGCAATGTCGATCTGGAAGACCTGAAGGCCAAAGCGGAACAATACTCCGACACGCTGGCGGCGATCATGGTCACTTATCCGTCCACCCATGGCGTGTTTGAAGAAACTATTGAGGATATCTGCGCCCTGATCCATTCCCATGGCGGTCAAGTCTATGTCGATGGGGCCAATCTGAATGCCATGGTCGGCATCTGTAAGCCCGGCAAATTCGGGGCAGATGTCAGCCATTTGAACCTGCATAAGACCTTCTGCATCCCCCATGGTGGCGGTGGTCCCGGCATGGGACCAATTGGCGTGAAACGGCATCTGGCCCCCTTCTTGCCGTCCCATCCCATGGTTGAAGGCCTGAACCCCTATGCCCATGAGGGGGAGCCGATTGGCCCCGTTTCTGCCGCGCCCTGGGGATCGGCCAGCATTCTACCCATCGTCTGGGCCTATATCCGCATGATGGGACCCAAGGGTCTGCGCCAAGCGACGGAAATCGCCATTCTGAATGCGAACTACATCGCCAAGCGGTTGGAGGATCATTACCCGATCCTCTATAAGGGCCGCAATGGTACGGTGGCCCACGAATGCATCGTTGATTGTCGCGCGTTTAAGGACAGTTGCGGCATCACCGTGGAAGACATCGCCAAGCGTTTGGTCGATTATGGCTTCCACGCGCCGACCATGTCCTGGCCCGTGCCGGAAACCATGATGATTGAGCCGACCGAAAGCGAGGCGAAACGGGAATTGGACCGGTTCTGTGACGCAATGATCCAGATCCGCCAGGAAATCCGCGATGTGGAAAGCGGTGCATCAGACCGGGATATCAACCCGCTGACCGATGCGCCCCACACCCATCACCTGCTGATGTCAGACCCCTGGCCCAAACCCTACAGCAAGGAAGTCGCCTATTTCCCCCTGCCCGCCACCCGCGACGACAAATACTGGCCCCCCGTCGCGCGCATCGACAATGTGGCAGGCGATAGAAACCTGGTCTGCACCTGCCCCCCAATGGAGGCCTATCAGGAGGCGGCCGAGTGAAATAGGGTCAACATCCGGCTATAGCCATGCTCTGAGTTAAGCGCGCTGAATCTGCACCACAGCGGCGCGCCATTTCCATTGATCCGCAAAGTCTTCAGAGCCTTCGCCGTATGGCCAGTTTTTATCATGTTCAAAGTCATGGGATTTTGAAACTTCGGCTGTGACTTTTAGCGTTGCGCGACGACCATCCCCCAAGAACGTCTCGGCCTTTTCTTTCAAAAATTGTTCCGTTCTTTTCTTCAGAAGTTGATCGCCTTCCCTTTTGCCAATTTCTAAATCTTCTTCTAAATCAAAGAACATACGTCCTTGGTTTCGAGCGCTTCTGTGTAAAATCACCCCAAAAAAGGCAGCTCGGGTTCCTGCACCACCTTCACCCGCAAAAATACGAAGGAAATCCCCACATCTTTTAACATCCCGTTCAGCAGGGCCGTTTTCCCAGCGCCGTTTAATTTCAATTATATAGGGAACATTTCCGTTCTTATCCCACATGCAAACATCAGGACGACTGTTTTCCTGTATAACAGCAGATGCTAATTTTCGCTTATGAGATGATGATATCTCGTAATACATGAGATCACTGACTGACATCTCAATGCCAACCGCCAGCTCTTGATTTTTATTATTTTTTTGAAGGTTAAAGAGATTCTCCGCAACCCGCGCTTGAATCAAACCTTCTGCACCGTAATCGGTAACCCAATAATTCCGGGTCCATTTCTCAAAATTCATTGCTGCTTGCTCAATGCTCTTGAGTATACAGCCCCTCACATCATTGATTGAAATTATAGCCATTTTTTCCCCCTATCAATATTACGGAGGAATAGTAGATGTTTTTACACCACCATCAATGATAATTCACAGCATAAAAGAACCCAAACATGCATTAGTGATTTGTGCCTAATCTTTAAGCCCACTCCCGAATGGGGCGGTCGCCCTCAAAGGTCGTGCGGCGCATTTCGCGGCGGTGGCCGTGATAGTCGTTGATGGCATAGTGCTGGGTTGAGTAATTGTCCCAGATTGTGATCATTCCGGGCGACCAACGCAGGCGACAGCAGAATTCAGGTAAGGTGCTGTGCTGGAAAATCTGGCGCAGGATGGGCGCGCTGTCGGCCTCGCTGAGGCCGTCCAGGCGCATTGTATAGGTTTCATTGATATACAAACCCTTGCGACCGGTCACTGGATGGGTCAGCACGGCTGGGTGAAAGCGTTCCTTATCTGCTTCGGGGTCATTGCGCTTGGTGGAGCCCTTCATGGATTGCTCTTCAACGGGCGGCGCCCATTTCACGCCATAGGGTTTGCCGACATGAATGGCGTCACGCCCATCCAGCAATTGCTTCAAGGGTTCGGGCAAAGCGTCCCAGGCCGCCTGTTGACTGGCATACAGCGTATCCCCGCCATAAGGGGGAATCTGGATGGCACACAGAACTGATCCGCCGGGTGGTTTTTCCAGGAATGTCAGATCCGAATGCCAGCCACCCCCAAAAACCCCCGTGCGCTCAGACGCTTCCTTAATCACGCTGGTCATTTCCGGATGATCGCCCTTACCCGGCGCATAGGGGTTGATCGCAGGGGGGCCAAAAACCTCCGCCAGGCGGCGATGCTGATCGACATCCAGGAACTGATCGCGGATCACCAACACAAGATTACGCGCAAGGGAATCGCGCAATGCCTCCGCCAGATCATCGGAAATCGGCTGTTTCAAATCAATGCCGGACAATTCGGCTGCTATGCCACCAGTGATGGGATGTTCTTTCATACAAAGCCTCCTAATACGAACCCGCGATCAGCATACCCTGAAAACAAATTTGCGACATCACGCTTTCGCGGAAAAAGCGCTTGGATCATCATGCATTATTTGCAAGCCTTGGTCTTCGAATTCCCCGTGCTAAGACCCTATTGGAGATCACAATGCGCCTGTTTTACCGCGAAAATCAGGAACAGAATGCAGATACGCGCCGTATCTATGCACTGTACGAAATCGCCCATACCGCTGTCGATTTTGCCGCAGCGATCTGTTTTACCATCGGGTCTGTGCTGTTCTTTTGGGCGTCGCTGGAAACTGCTGCAATCTGGTTCTTTGTGATAGGCTCGATCTTCTTCCTGATAAAGCCGACGCTGAAACTCAGTCGAGAGATTCACTTATGGCGCATCGGGCAAATTGATGATCTGGCCGACCGCCTTCACTCCTGACGCTCAGGGTAGTCGTCTTTTGCATATTGCGGCAGGCCGTCCGCAATTTCGTAGTAATCGCCCTTATCAGCGCAAAAGATGTGATAGGCGGTGGTCAACCCGGTGGGCGTATCCAGGCATCCCAAATTCACACTGATCCAGCCGTCCTCATTTTCCCAAAACATGTTTGACCCACAGGTGGCACAAAAGCCACGCCGTATCCTGGGTCTGTCAGGCGACGAATGGAACCACGTCAAGTGCTGTGCCCCAGTGATCTTTACAGTCTCAATGGGATGATAGGTGCTGACGATATAGTTTCCGCTTTGTCGGCGGCACTGGGTGCAGTGACAGGCAATGGCCGGGCCCTGAGGGTCGGTTATTTCAATCTGAACGGCCCCGCACAGACAATGCCCGGTCAAAGGCTTACCATCGGTCTTATTTGTATCCGTCATCGCATGCTCCCTTCATCGTAAAGTCTCTGTCCGGGGGACTTCCAAAGTCAATCTGGAAATACGCTTAGGGTCCGGCCAGAAACTTTTGCCCCCAATTCCCAACTGTCAGCCAGTGGTGACCGGGCGATTTCAGGAAAATCTTCTTTTCTCCCCCTATGGGCGGGGCTAAAACGCTTCCCTACTCTATAAGCACAATGGCGAGGGAATATTCTATGGCGTCCAATAAGACACTGCTCATGCTGCCCGGCGATGGCATTGGCCCCGAAGTCTGCACCGAAATCCGAAAAGTCGTCGATTGGATGGACAAGCGCCGCGCGGTGTCTTTCGACATTGCAGAAGATCTGGTCGGCGGGGCCGCCTATGATGCGTATGGTACGCCATTGACTGATGAAGCGATGGACAAGGCGCAAAACTGCGATGCCGTGATCTTTGGTGCCGTCGGTGGCCCGCAATATGACAATCTGGGATGGGATGCGCGTCCTGAGGCCGGTCTGTTGCGCCTGCGCAAGGAAATGGACCTGTTTGCCAATCTGCGCCCCGCCGTCACCTTTGATGCGCTGCTGGATGCCTCTACTCTGAAACCTGAAGTCATTCAGGGTCTGGACATCATGATCGTGCGCGAACTGACCGCGGGCGTCTATTTCGGCGAACCGCGCGGCATGCAGATGTATGAAGGCAAGGAACGCTGCATCGATACCCAATCCTATACCAAGGACGAAGTGGTCCGCGTTGCTGAAGTTGCCTTTGACCTGGCCCGCAAACGCCGGGGCAAGGTGACATCGGTTGAAAAAGCCAATGTCATGAAGACCGGCGTCTTCTGGCGTCAGACGGTTACCGAACTGCACAAATCCGGCGGTTATGACGATCTGGAACTGGGTCATATGTATGCCGATAACTGTGCCATGCAGTTGGTACGCAATCCGAAACAATTTGACGTCATCGTCACCGACAATCTGTTCGGCGATATGCTGTCAGATTGCGCCGCGATGTTGACCGGATCGCTGGGCATGTTGCCATCCGCCTCACTGGGCTCCGTCGACGAAACGGGTCGCCGCAAGGCCTTGTACGAGCCCGTGCATGGCTCCGCCCCCGACATCGCGGGCCAGGGCAAGGCCAACCCGCTGGCCATGCTGTTGAGCTTCGCAATGAGCCTGCGCTACAGCTTTGACATGGGCGATGAGGCTGACCTGCTGGAACAGGCCGCACAGGCGGTGCTGAAATCCGGCAAGCGCACCCTGGATATCATGAGCCCCGGTTGCCAGGCCCTGTCCACAGCCCAGATGGGCGATGCCCTGCTGGCGGAACTGGACAAGCTGTCAGCGTAATGTCCCAGAACAATCAGGACGGCACAGATCTGCGGCTGCCAATCGGGTTAGCCGCAGCGCTGTTGCCGGTTCTGATCTGGTCCTGGATTGCGCCCCATGAACGCCTGACCTGGTGGATGGAAGCGCTGCCCGTCTTGATCGCAGTGCCGCTTCTGGCATTGACGATCCAGCGCTTTCCGCTCACGCCCCTGTTGTATTGTCTGATCTGGGTCCACTGCGTGATCCTGTTGGTAGGCGCACATTATACCTATGCTCTGGTCCCGATCGGTGATTGGGCGCGCGACAGTCTGGGTCTCAGCCGGAATCCCTATGACCGCCTGGGGCATTTGGTGCAGGGATTGGTCCCCGCCCTTGTCGCGCGGGAACTTTTGATCCGCCTGACCCCTTTGCGTCCAGGGGCATGGCTGTTTTCCATTGTCACTTTATCAACACTGGGCATCAGTGCTGGATATGAATTGATTGAATGGCTCAGCGTCGAAATTCTGGATGGGGATGCCGAAAGCTTCCTGGGTCAGCAGGGCGATGTCTGGGACGCCCAGAAAGATATGGCAATCGCCCTTATCGGGGCAATCATCGGACAGTTTATGTTCGCCAAACATCAGGATCGGGCGATCAAAATACTGTGACAACCGCGCATTTGTAACAATTCTTTGATATACAAAAGGGCTTATTCATTATTCAGGAGGGATTGTGTCCCAAGCCCTTGAAACCCCCGCGTCAGAAGCACTCCCCAAGACACCGCGCCTGTTGCAGCCCAGTGGTGAACTAAGCTATGCGCTGCCCAGTGATTCGCGGGCCATGCGCGCTGTGATCAAGGTCATTGAACGCCTGACCGGATCCAAGAAAATACACCGGTTGTATCAGCGTTGGCGGGTGGAAAAATATGCCCAAGGCGCTCCCTTCTGGGACTCAGCGCTTGAGATGCTGGGGGTCGAACTGCGTCTGCACGGGGCGCCATGGCCCCCCTTGGTGGCTACAGACGAACCGCGCATCATCATCGCCAACCATCCCTATGGATTGCTGGACGGTGTCGCCGCAGCCGCCCTTGCCGAAAGATTGGGGAGGAATTTCAAAGTTCTGGTGCATGAGGCCCTGTTAAGGGTGCCGGAACCCCAGCCCTATCTTTTGCCTGTCGATTTCTCAGAAACCCGGGAGGCAATGCAGAAAAACCTGCAATTGCGCAAGGATGCGTTGGCTGCCCTGGCGGCTGGGGAAACCATTGTCATATTTCCGGCCGGGGGCGTATCAACCGCGCCTAAAGTTCTGGGTCCGGCAGAAGACCTGCCCTGGAAACGCTTCACCGCCCGCCTGATCCGAGAAGCCCAGGCAACGGTGCTGCCCCTGTATTTTCCGGGCCAGAACGGCTTTGTCTTTCAGGCGGTCAGTCGGATCAGCATCCGGTTGCGGATATCCCTGTTCATCGGCGCGGCCAGCCGCCAGTTGAATCGACCGCTGGATATCTGTGTCGGGGAACCGCTGCGTTATTCACAGTTACAGGCCATGGCGGGCGACCGCGATGCGCTGATGGATGCATTGCGCGCCCATGTCTACAGCCTTTCCAGTCAGTTGCCAGGCAGTAATGATCGATAAGGCGACCGGGCGAGATCAGCCGGTCATGATGTAATCGCGCATCGCGCCGGCTTCCTGTTCCAACGCGTTGATCCGATTTTGAACCACATCACCGATCGAGACGACACCGACCAGCTTATCCCCCTCTACGACGGGCATGTGGCGGAATCGACCCTTGCTCATGCGGCGCATTACATCATCCGCACTTTCTGACCGGGTACAGGTCTTGACCGGCGCCGTCATAAGGTCGCTGACATTCTGGGTCAGAACAGAAGCTCCCTTTGCCGCCAGACCGCGCACGACATCCCGTTCTGACAATATGCCGATAACCTTGTTCCCATCATCTACAACCACCAGCGCGCCAATCTTATGATCCGCAAGAATGCTGACGGCTTCTGCAATTATAGTCTCTGCGTGAATTGTGATGGTGCTGCCCTGTTTCTTGGCAAGCAATGTAGCGACGCTCATGGCTAAACCCTTCCTCTGTCTAGAGGGGGCGTATCGGTCATCAAACTGCCGACCGCCCCTGTCTATGGGGCAGATCCGCGCCGGAGCCAAAAGAGATAAAACCGATCCAGAGACCAAATATGGCACTGGTTGGAGGCACCGATCAGGCAGCGACGCGGCTGCCACCAAGGCTATATAGGAACCAGTATCCCTGTCTTCGCGATTCGGTTCAATCCCGTCACTGTGCGGTGCAGCATTTCACGCCCGATCAGCGACGACCAAACAGCTTTTCAATATCAGCCAGCTTTAATTCCACATAGGTGGGCCGACCATGATTGCATTGACCGGAATGGGGGGTCGCCTCCATCTGGCGTAACAGGGCGTTCATTTCTTCCGTATTCAATCGCCGGCCGGCACGAACTGAGCCATGACAGGCCATGGTGCCACAAACATCCTCCAGTTTTTCCTTCAGCGAGAACGTGTTTCCCAACGCTTCCAGTTCGTCGGCCAGGTCGCGCACCAGGGCCTGAGCATCAACTTCACCCAACAGTGCAGGGGTTTCACGCACCGCAACGGCACCGGGACCAAAGCTTTCCAGCACCAGACCCAACTGTGCCAATTCTACGGACCGGTCCAGCACACGATCCGCGGCCCGTTCCCCAAGCTCCACAATCTCAGGAATCAGCAATCCCTGTCGCGGGACGCCGCCTGCTGCCATTGCTGCCTTCATCTGTTCATAGACCAGCCGTTCATGGGCGGCGTGTTGATCAACGATGACGATGCCATCCTCCGTCTGGGATACAACATAGGTGGCATGCACCTGCGCCCGCGCCGCACCCAGCGGATAGGATGTTAAGGGCGGGGCCTGTGTGACCTCCCCAGTGGCAGGATCCACCTGACTGACAGTTTCATCCCGCGCGGAAGGCGCAAATCCCTCCGGCCCCTGAAACGCATAGGTCGATGCAGCAAGACCCGGCGATGGTGGGCTGGGGGGACGATAGGCATATCCACCGCCGCTGAAGCTGGCCTGGCGCGTATCAGGCAGACTCCCGGGGCGAAACGCCCCCAAAGCCGCATGGGATACAGAGGTGGAGGCACGGTGCCCGGCCTCCGCCAGGGCATGCTTGAGGGCACTGACGATCAACCCGCGCACCAGCCCCGGTTCCTGAAAACGCACTTCCGTTTTTGCCGGATGCACATTCACATCCACTGAGCGGGGTTCACATTCCAGAAACAGCGCCAACAAGGGATGGCGATCCCTGGCTAGAAAATCCTGATAGGCCCCGCGCACCGCACCGATCAATTGTTTGTCCCGCACCGGGCGGCCATTGACGAACAGGAATTGCATCGCCGCATTACCACGGTTCAGGGTTGGCACCCCCGCAAAGCCGGTCAGGCGAAACCCTTCGCGTTCAGCATCAATCGGCAGGGCATTTTCCTGAAATTCCCGGCCCATAATCGACCCCAGGCGCTTCAGGCGCAGGTCCAGTAATTCGCCCTGGGCCGCATTCAGGCGCAGCTTTTCGCGGCCATCTTCGGTCAGGCTGAATCCGATATCAGGATGCGCCATGGCCAGGCGGTTCAAGACGTCCTGAATTGCCCCGCTTTCCGCCCTGGCGCTGCGCAGGAATTTCAATCTTGCCGGGGTACTGAAGAAAAGATCGCGAACCTCGACAGTTGTTCCAGGGCCACCTGGGGCGGGCTTAGGGTCAAAGACGCGGCCCCCTTCAATCTCTATCCGCCAAGCCTCTTGCGCGTCGCGCGCCCGGCTGACAATGGACATGCGGCTAACGGATCCGATGGAAGGCAATGCCTCCCCCCGGAATCCCAGGGTCGAAATATGAAACAGATCCCCATCTGGCAGCTTGGAAGTCGCGTGCCGTTCCACCGCAAGGCTGAGTTCGTCGGGGGTCATCCCGCGCCCATTATCTGCGATCGACAACAAGGCCCGCCCGCCATCGCGAATGGTCACATCCACCCGCATTGCCCCAGCATCCAGGGCATTTTCCACCAATTCCTTCACCGCAGACGCCGGGCGTTCCACAACCTCCCCAGCGGCAATCTGGTTGACCAATGTATCAGGCAAACGGCGGATGACTGAGGTTCCTGCCACTTTGTCTTGTGACGGCGCAGGGGTCATTTCGCGCCACCGCCCTGCTCTGATAGATATTTGCGGATCAGAATTTTGCCGCCCTCAACAGCGGGCTGATCGAATGGATCAACCCCCATCAAATCGGCGGCCAGGACCGTTTCCAGCATGAAATGCATCATCAGGGCCCCCATCGATCCTTCATCAATGCGCGTCATTTCAATATGGCGCACCGGGCGTCCATGACGTGCCAGGGTCTCTGCTGTCGCCCTGCGCGACGCATCCATCAGATCCCCCATCGACCGGCCTACCATATAGGCCAGCCTGGGATCATCAGCCAAAGAAGCGTCGATGCCATAGCCGTCCTGATCTTTTGGGCCCCCTAGAACCGTGAACATCTTGTCAGAAGGCCCATCCAGCCAAAGCTGTAACTGGCTGTGTTGATCGACCGGTCCTGTTGCATAGACCGGCGTTGTGCCCTGCCCGTCCTTGCCCAGGCTTTCCGCCCAAAGCTGGCGATACCAGCGCGCCAGAGAGCCAAGACGATCCGAATAGGCCAACATCACCGTCGCAGCAATATTGTGCTGACGCTGCAAACCGACACTGATGGCCGCCCCAACCGCCGCCGCACAGGCTGCAGGCGTATCAATCGACGCGAAGGCCTGATCCAATACTGCCTGTGCGCCCTGTCGAATCTCCACCGCATCTAGTCCGGAAATCAGGGTCGGCAGCATGCCAACAACGCTTAACACGGAATATCGCCCGCCCACACGAGGATCGTGATCCAGCACCGGAAGATTATAGCGCGCAGCGAGTTTCCTAAGCGGGTTATCTCCCGGTTCTGTGATTACCGTGATACAGCGCGCTAATTCGTCCGGATCCAACCGTTCCAGTACCACCGGCAGAACCGATAAGAACTGCATCATCGTTTCCGTCGTACCGCCCGACTTGGAAATCACGATGATCCCGGTGCGACGATAGTCCAGTCGCCGGATCATTCGATCCCATACGAACGGGTCCACATTGGTGATGATATGCAAGGTGGGCGCGCTGCGGATGCGGTCAGAGTCGCCGTCTGCCATTTCATACAGGGCCCGTGATCCCAGCGAACTGCCGCCCGTTCCCAGAATCAAGACATCATCAAAGCGCCGCTGATAATGATCGGCAATCGGCGCCAGCGCTGCCAGATCTTTGCGTGCCGATGGCAGCCGCAGGAAAGGCATCGTGTCCATCTCATGGGCGGATCGCAGCCGCTTCAAGGCCGGGGACAACCGGCTCAGCAGATCGCCCAGAACCGCATCATCCAGACCGCGCGGGCCTATCTGATCGGCGCGGCAATCGCGGACAGTTTGACCATAGCCCAATTGGTGTGCCAGAGCCGGGTCCGTATCCAAATCAGTCGTTTTTGTATCTGTTTGCATAGACTGTTCTTAACGGAGCACTATGCTACAGTCCATCCCGCACACATGTCCGTCCGCAACCCGTTGAGAGTCTTGATGCCTTTTAGAATACTCGTCGCCTTTTTCCTGTTGCTGGCGGTTGCTGTTTCACCGACCGAGTCGTCGTGGGCGCAATCTTCGATCGAAACTGACTTACAGGATTTCCAAAATCAGGTCGATGACTGGAATGCGGATCTGGATGTTGCGGAACAATTGATCACCCAACCAGACCCGTCACCAGATGCTGGCGATTTCGTGAAGCGAACGGTAACGCGCGTCATTTCCCAGGCAACAGACGCGCGCAAAGCAGCTGAACAAAAACAGGCAGAACTCCAGTCGAACCTTACCGCCCTTGGCGCCCCGCCGGATGAAAAGGACGCAGCCCCGGAGCCGGATCCCGTCGCAAAAGAACGCGCCCGTCTGAACGAGGCCCTGTCACAGGCAAAATCCCATATCGCCCTGGCAGACCTGACCATATCCCGGGCGACAGCCTTAGAGACCAAGGTCGGCGTTGCCCAGCGCAGCCGCCTGTATGAGGAGCTTATACAGCAGGGACCGCTGCCCTATGATCCATCCACCCTGACCAAGATTCCGGGCAATATTGGACAATTCATCGCAAAAATTGGCGCAATGGCGTCGGACTGGTGGGAAACCTTTCTGCAAAAGCAACGGCAATATGGGACCGTCATACAGCCAGGCATTTTCATCCTGATTGGTGTTGGAATCGCCTGGTGGCTGCGCATCAGGGTCTTAAAGCGGTTTGGCCCCTACCCTGTAGAGCAGGAGCCCCCCTATAGCCGCCGTCTATTAGCCGCGACAGCGGATGGCGTTGCACGTGGTATCATTCCCGCTGTCATTTTGACCGTCATTATTGTGCGCACCTATACGGATGGTGGGGCGCTGAACAATGATTTTGGACTGATCCTGCGTTTGGTGGCGGAAAGCCTGTTGACGTTCGTATTGGCCACGGCCCTGCCCCATGCCGCCTTATCACCAAATGATCCTGATTGGCGGTTGACCCTGTTATCCCCAAATCAGGCAAAGCGGATTCTGGCTCTGTTGGTCCCCTTGGCATTGTTATTCTGTATTGATGAATTCGTGACCCGCGCCGGTACTGAAATCGGCCCATTGCAAGGAATTCTAACACCTGAATTCTTTTCAACCTGGACCCTGATCTTCAATCTGGCGCAGGGTGGTCTGGCACTTGCCCTATTGCAGCGCAGTCTTTGGACCATACCGCAAACGGAAGACACGCCTGCGGACGGTCCTGTTCCCGCCGATACGTCGACAAAAGACCAACAGGACGACCCCGACGATCCAGATGATCCAGACGACACGATTGGTCGCACAACCAAACCGTTTTGGGCTTTGGTACGGGCCATATTGATTCTGATTACCTGTACAGGCGCCCTTGCGCCGGTCTTTGGCTATACCAATCTGGGTAACTTTCTTTTGAACAATATTCTGGGGACAGCCATTCTGGTCTCCATCCTCTACATTTTACGAGGTTTGTTTCGCGAAGGCATCGCGCTTACCACCAGAAGCACCGTTTTTCGGCACAATCTGGCCCTGCGTCACAAAACAAGAAGCCGCCTGAAATTTTCTGCACGTTTCCTTTTGGATATCTTGATCTTTTTGGTCGGCATCAGCGTGATTGCCCCCAATTGGGGTATTTCCGAAACGGATTTACTCCGCAATGCGCGATTTATCCTTGGGGGAATGCAGGTTGGCAGCGTCAAAATTTCGCTCGCTGATATCTTGCTGGCAATCTTTGTATTTGTAACCAGTCTGGCATTGGTCCGGGCGTTGAAACGCAGCCTGGCCGAAAAGATCCTGCCTGAAACTGAGATTGAGGAAAGCCTGCGCCATACCATTACCGCAGCAATCGGTTACATCGGGTTTATTTTTGCGACCGGGATGGCGGTTGCCGTTATTGGCGTCGACCTTACCAATATTGCCCTAATTGCCGGGGCGCTGTCGGTCGGTATCGGGTTTGGCCTTCAGAATATCGTGAATAACTTTGTATCAGGCCTGATCCTGTTGATTGAACGCCCGATTAAGATTGGCGACTGGGTGGTTGTTGGCCAAAACGAAGGTTTTGTGAAGCAAATCAACATGCGTGCGACAGAAATTGAAACCTGGCAGAAGGCCAGCGTAATTGTCCCCAACGCGGACCTATTGTCTCAATCACTAAAGAATTGGACCCATAAGGATAAAATCGGGCGAGTCGATGTACCTGTCGGGGTCGCCCTGGACAGCGACATTGATCATGTCTGCGAGGTTCTGTTGAAAATCGGGCGTGCCCATCCGCGATGCCGCAAAATTCCAGAACCCGTTGCCCTGGTTATGAATATCGGCGAAAGCCGGATCGATATGGAGTTGCGCATTTTCACCAGCGATATTCTTTGGGTTCTTTGGATATCCAGCGACCTTCACAAAGAAATCCTGCGGCGCTTCCCGAAAGAAGGGATCGTCATTCCCTATGCCCAGCGCGTTGTTCATTTGAACAACGTTATCCCCTCTGAAGCATCCCCGCCTAAACCCACGACAGAAGACCCCAATGAGGCCTAAGCCAACATAGTTTCAACGCGATCTGATGTTGTCACCACCTCACGCGCTTCGACGTCGCTGTAGGTTACAAAAGGCAGATCTTCCCGCTGTAGAAACAATGCACCCAGCAAGTGAGTTGTCTGTGCGTCTGTTCCCAAAGGCAAGGTCAGCCGTTGATACAGGAACGGGTTTTCGCCAGAGGCTGGGAAATAAAGTGCCTGGGAATGCGAGGGTTTTCCCAGTCTTACTATCATATCATAGGATCGCAGCGCATTGCTAAGAACCTCATCATGCAGCACTTCTTCAATTCTTTTGCCCGTAATATCCCGACCAAAAATTTCCGCCAGGCGCGTCCCGACCAATCGAAAGCGGAACCCGCCATCATCATCGCGAATTAGGATGTACAGGCTGGGGAGTATGGGCCGGGGAACATCCAGCGGATCGACCTCGGATCGCATTGGCATGGATCTGGACCCACGCAACCGATCCCAATAGTCAAAGAAGTCCCGAATGTATTGGCCAACCAGATTGGACCGAAACTCTTGCAGATCCAGGAGTGTCGGGGTCTCTATCACGGCGCACAAACCTCTAAAATGCTGCGATAATTCAATCAGGAGACCGGCGGCTTGCGCAGAAGAAATTCGCGCCCGACCTTCACGCGGGGTTGGCCGTCATATTCCACGATATCCGCGGTGGCATAGGTTTCCGCCCAACGTTCCGGCAGATAGCTTCCGGTCCCAATGACATTAATTGGTGTATCCGCCAGCGCCATAACCTTGCATTTCTCTGGCCCGAAGCCAGAAGAAGCGACAATCTTGACGGCTGGGAAGCCCGCATTATTCAGCGCCTCACGCATATGCCAGACAGCAGCGGCGGAAACACCCGGGCCGATCAGATGGCGCAGTTCTCCCTCGTTGCGATAGCCCCGGATAGACCGCGGCGCATTGCGATCCAGAACGGCATAGGAGTTTGCGGGGTCCAAACCTTCCAGGAAACGACCACCCGGCGTATCTATTCGCACGGAAAGCCTGCCTTCCGCTGCTATTTCAGGAAACCGATGACAGACCGCCAGGGCGTCACTGACTTCCAGCCCAAAGTAATCCACCAGAACGGTCAGGGGTTGATCAGGATGGGCTTCATGAAACATCTCCGCCGCGCGAACGGTGGACTCGGCATAGCCGATCAAGGCATGGGGCATGGTGCCAAGGCCGGAATCCCGGCCAAAATAACGGGCTGTTGCATTGGTCGCATTCCCGATGAATCCAACTGCCGCCGACTTCCGCTTCGCACGATCCGACCCGACAGAAGCCGCATAGGCCATGATTTCCGCCATTTCCGTCCCGGCGCAATGGCGCGCATCCATCGCCAGAAAGGCAACATTGGGCAGTTCCTGACACATGGTGAAAGCATTATAGGCCGATACACAGGCCGGACCAATTTTCTGAAGGAACAGGGTTTCCAGATCACACAGGTCATGAAAAGACCCTGTGATATACATCAACGGCTCCCCCGCCCCGACCCATCGACCTTCTTCAAACAGCAGGTCGATCTTCACCATGCTGCCGCGTGCCGCAATGATGTCATTCAACCAATCAATAGCCAACCGGGGTGCAGACACGACCGGGCGGCGCATGAAGATTGCGTATGTAACCTGGATATCGCCAAATTTGGCGACAATTTCCCGCGTGCGCAGGAAATACGCATCGGTCCAGTCTTCTATAAAGGCATCAACATCATTGGCATCAGCGGCAGTCATTGTGACCCAAGCCCCCCGACAAGGATTGATCCGCTGGGCTTTTCCACTATCAGGAAACCCAGATCGAGAGAATTCTCCAGCGCTTATTCCGCAGCCTGCGAGGGACGTGCCCGCCCCACGCGACCGGCCTTCAATTCCTCAGCGATCAGGAACGCCAATTCCAATGCTTGCGCGCCATTCAGGCGTGGGTCGCAATGGGTGTGATACCGCGCTGACAGGTCCGCATCCGAAATCTCCTGCGCACCGCCCAAACATTCCGTGACGTCCTGGCCGGTCATTTCGAAATGCACGCCACCGGCATGGGTACCTTCAGCCTCATGCACGTCAAAGAACTGACGAACCTCGCTCAAAATCCGATCGAACGGGCGGGTTTTAAAGCCGCTTTCAGACTTGATGACATTGCCATGCATTGGATCACAGGACCATACGACCTTACGGCCTTCCGCCTTTACCCGGCGCACCAGAGGGGGCAGATGCTCCATAGCCTTGTCGCTGCCCATCCGCGCGATCAGGGTCAGTCGCCCCGCCTCGTTCTTCGGATTCAGCACATCGATCAAACGGATCAGTTCATCCGGGTCGCTGCTGGGGCCGCATTTCATGCCGATCGGGTTTTCAATGCCACGGCAGTATTCAACATGGGCACCATCGATCTGACGAGTGCGATCCCCGATCCAAATCATATGGGCAGAACAGTCATACCATTTGTTGGTCAGACTATCGCGCCGGGTCAAAGCCTGTTCATACCACAGCAACAGGCCTTCATGGCTGGTGTAGAAATCCGTCTCCGCAATGGTTGGCACCCGTTCAGAGGTCAAACCGCAGGCGGCCATGAAACTGAGCGTTTCATCCAGTCGCTCTGCCAGAGCTTTGTAACGCTCCCCCTGGGCGCTGCCAGCCACGAAATCCAGGTTCCATTGATGCACCTGATGCAGGTCTGCAAACCCGCCCTGTGCAAAGGCGCGCAGCAAATTCAAGGTGGAGGCAGACTGGTGATAGGCGCGCATCATCCGCGTCGGATCCGGTGTGCGGTCTTCTGCCGTGAAGTTCATGCCATTGACGATATCACCGCGATAGCTGGGCAGTTCCACATCGCCAATCTTTTCCATTGGGGCAGAGCGCGGCTTTGCAAATTGACCCGCCATGCGGCCAACTTTAACCACCGGGCATGCTGCACCAAAGGTCAGTACGACCGCCATCTGCAGCAAGACCTTAAAGGTATCGCGGATGTTGTTGGCGGAAAACTCAGCGAAGCTCTCGGCACAATCGCCGCCCTGCAACAGGAATGCCTTGCCTTCGGAGACCTCAGCCAGAGACGCTTTTAGCTTGCGTGCCTCACCCGCAAAAACCAACGGCGGGTTCGCCGCAAGTTCAGCCTCCACTGAGGTCAAAGCCGCCAAATCCGGATAGTCCGGCACCTGTTTAACAGGTTTTCCGCGCCAGCTTTCAGGACTCCAAGTACCGTTCGCCATTTCATCCACTCCAAGAAATTACCATTCTGACACCTGTCCGTTACGAGAACATTATCAGATTGTGGGGGTGTTTTACGCGCTCACACCGGGGTTTTCCACAGGTTATTGCGGACAAATTCCTATTCCGCCAAAATAACGCAAACCGTCGATGGACTTGAAGGCGCATTCACGCTAAATCATTATGCGCTCGCGCAGCCCTATATCAAGATACTCCAGCCATTTGATAGCCTGGTACGTTCATCGTCATGGACGCCTTTATTTGCGCAAATTTATCTTCAGGTATACACCAACATTCCAACAAGGATAACCGGCACAATGACCAAACCTGTAATTCGCATCACGACCCTGATCGCAAGCATCAGTGCCCTTTTTCTCCTGACCGCCTGTGAACCCGAAATGGGCACACCAGAATGGTGCAAGATGATCAAAGAAAAAGGTGTCGAGAACGTGACCGCAAAAGAAACCGCAAATTTCGCGAAAAACTGCGTCCTGTAAAACGCAATTACTTCGTCCTTTTTGCTGACGCCTATTCCGCTGCGGCTGCCCGAACTACGGGCTCTCGCATCGTCACGAATTCTTCCGCACTTGTTGGATGAATGCCAACGGTCGCGTCGAAATCTGCCTTTGTCGCGCCAGCCTTCATCGCGACCCCAAAGCCCTGGGCGATTTCGCCGGATTCCGGACCGACCATATGCAAGCCGACCACACGGTCACTTTTGGTGTCAACGATCAACTTCATGAAGCTGCGCTCGTCACTGCCAGACATTGTGTGCTTCATTGGGCGAAATTCAGAGCAATAGACATCCACCTCACCATATTTCGTGCGGGCTTCTGCTTCTGACAGGCCGACAGTCCCAATCGGCGGCTGGCTGAAAACAGCGGTTGGAATATCGCGATAATCCATCTTCCGCCCACCCTTGCCATAGGTGTTATGGGCGAAAACCATGCCTTCCGCGATGGCGACCGGCGTCAGGGCGACACGATCAATCACATCGCCCAGGGCATAAATGGACTTAACCGAGGTCTGGAAATCATCATTGACGATGATTGCCCCACCCTTTGCCAATTCAACCCCGGCCTCTTCCAGACCCAGGCCCGCCGTATTGGGCGCCCGTCCCGTAGCATACAGGATGGTATCTGCTTCCATCGTGGACCCGTCTTCCAGGGTTGCCACCAATGTCCCGTTGTCCCGTTTATCGACCTTCGCGATATTAGCGTTGAATTGCAGGTCAATTCCTTTCTTGCGAATTTCCTCCGCCAGGAAATGGCGCACATCGTCATCGAATCCACGCAGGAAATGCGGGCCACGATACAATTGCGTGACCTGTGATCCCAAACCATTCAGAACGCCGGCCAATTCAACCGCAATATAACCGCCGCCCACGACAATCACACGCTTGGGCAGGGCATCCATAAAGAAGAATTCATTCGATGTGATGACATGCTCGCGCCCCGGAATCTCTGGAACCGACGGCCAGCCCCCGACTGCGACCAGAATACGTTCCGCCGTGATGGTTTCCCCATTCACCTCAACCTCATGGGGACCCTTTACCGTTGCGCGGGCATTATACAGGGTGACGCCTGCATTTTTCAGCAAACCATCATAAATGCCATTCAACCGATTGATTTCAGTATTCTTCCGTTCCACCAGAGTGGCCCAATCGAAACTGCGTGGCCCGACCGTCCAGCCAAAACCGGCAGCTTCTTCGAAATCTTCCCGATAGTGGGAGGCGTAGACCATCAGTTTCTTGGGAACACAGCCAACATTGACGCAGGTTCCGCCCAGATATCGATCTTCCGCGACAGCCACTTTCGCGCCCAGAGACGCAGACATACGTCCCGCCCGGACCCCGCCGGAACCGGCACCAATTACAAACAAATCATAGTCATAGTGGCTCATCGCGAAACGCGCTCCTATATGGTACTAAAGATAAATCCTCATCTAGCGGAAACATGGGGTAGAACAGCGAAGAGGACAAGAGCCGGTTCGCCCGGCATGAGGAACGAATGTCAGAAACCAGGAAAAACACCCCGGAACGGCGCTATCCCCGTTTAAAGGTCTGTGTGAATTTTCGCGCAGGCGACGTGCTGCCTTCCTGTGGCGCTAAGGGGTCTAGGGAACTGGCCCAATCGTTAAAGGAAGAAATTGCCAAGCGCGGCGACTTTATCAGCCTGGAGACAGTGCATTGCCTGGGAAAATGTCATATTGGCCCAACCCTGAAACTGCTGCCATCTGGGCCGTTTCTACAGGGGGCCCAGGCCGCAGATGCGGCGTGTATCGCCGACCTGCTGCAGGCTGAATCCTATGATATCCTGGAACATAAATTTGCTAACCCCGATGAATTTGAGACCGTTCAGAAAAAGCCATGATCCTGCGCGCCAAAATTCTGATAATCCTGTTATGTATTGGACTTGGCAGCCTGGCCCTGTTGCAATCATCGCCAGTCGCGCTGGCGCAAAGCCAGGAATTCATGCGCCGTATTCCAGAAGTAGTTCAGCCAGAACCCTACAAGCCCACCCGAACAAAAGTTGGCGGCACCCGGATAATTTATCCTGTGGACCCGCAATCCCTTAACCAGGCCCTGTCGAAGAACCTGTCAGAGGCCTGTGCCCGGCTGGAATTCAATCAGGCGCGCCATGGCCGCTATTTCATTATGGTGCCCCGTCCGAACCAGGACCCCTTGCGGTTCGGCTATGCCCAGGGGGATGGATTGAACTTGTTAGACCCAAACGGTTTACGCGGTACAGATGTCATCTATCTTTTTGACCGGGATGAGACATCAGAGTGTAAAGTTTATGTCTATCCCAAAACATTTTAAGGCATTATGCCGTCGCAAGGGGTGACCAAGAGGTCCACAGACATGAAGCCTGTTATTAGAGTCTGCATTGCCGCCTGTTTCGGCCTGGCCCTTTTGTCCGGCATGGCGGGGCCCCCTCCCATACGCAGTTTCGCCGCGCTGGAAACCACGCCGACCGGGCGAGAAGGAAAATGCGGCGCGGTTGATCTGGTGATCGCGATGGACACGACCCATTCCATGGCGACCGCTATTCGCGATGTGAAACGCGAAATGGTCCATTTGTTGGATTTGACGAAATTCGTCTCAGGTGGGGATTACCGACTAGGACTGATCAGTTTCAAGGATCGCATCACGGTCGAGGTCGACCTGGGAGGTACCCCCGATAATCCAGACACGGCAGAGGCAATCAGTTGGAGCATCCGCCGCCTGACTGCAGAAGGCGGCAATGGCGGACCGGAAGCCAGTGACGAAGCCCTGCATACGGCCGTCGCCAATCTGACCGCAGAAAACCGCCCGCAAGACGGGGATTTCACGGGCGTTTGGGAGGCACGCAGCCGCATCCTGGTGCTGGTCACAGACAACCTGCCAGGCGGTTTTGATGATCAGTTTGATGAGGGCGTGGATGACCTGAATGCCCGCGATGTCACAACATTGGCGCTGGATAAGGATATCCGCATTTCGTCGGTTTACATCCCGACATCTGGATTTGAAATGTCGCCAGACCCGCGCGTGGAGCAGATCATGCGCGCCTATGCGCAACTGACCGGCGGCGTATTTGCCATCACCCAGACGTCAGGTCTGGGCGCAGCAGAAGCCATTGCCGATATCATCAACCGATGCGGCTCGCGCCCCCTGTCCTAACAAACTGCCAGAACAGGGGCGGGAATTTATCAGGAACGGAACTTAAGCGGCCAGCTTCAGCGCAGGCACTTCGACACCGAACAATGCTTCATACGCTTTCGGATCGTAATGGCGCAGGCACAGAGCGGCAAAATCAGAGGCCGTCATACCCAGTTGCAGGGCCATTGACTGATAGAATGCAGACGGCACCGGACGGCGGCCTACTTCAATATCAGAAAGCCAGCCAGCATTGGGCAGGCCAGCCTGTTCGGCCAATTCAGCCTGGGTGATTTCACGGGCCAGGCGCAATTGTTCAATCTGGTGACCGCCTTCAGCCCAGGGGCCGCGAATGTCTGTCGTCGTTGTCATACTCTTGTCCTTCATTTCTGTCGGGCGCACCTCTCAGAAAAGAAAGCGCGCTGGTTTTTCCATTTGCCATACGGGAATTTATGCATGCGCTATGCCAATAAATGGTTAACAGATGCTGTGCGTTCATGGTGTCATGAGCGCGGCGGCCTGATAAACCGGGTGGATCACAGCGCCGATGTCATCGTCCCTCGGCGTTGGACGTCACATTATTGCAATGCACAAATAACTTAACCGCAAAGATCGAGACGCAGGGATGCGTCAAACGCATGGCTGGACAGTATCGCGTCCCGGAACCTGTGCCAAAAGCTGAGAAATGCTGAGGGGTTCTGTGGGTCCTATCAGGTCTGGCGCGATGTCACACAGCGGAACCAGGACAAAGGCACGCTCTGCAATTCGCGGATGCGGCAGCGTCAGACGTTCCGAATTCAGCACGGTATCGCCAAAAAACAGGATATCCAGGTCGATCTGACGGGGGCCGTTCACAACAGAAGGGACGCGACCGATCTCCGATTCCAGGCGTTTGAGAAAATCCAGCAGGGCCAGCGGCGTCAAATCCGTCACCCCGGACACGACCATATTCAGAAACGCGGGCTGGTCGGCCACATACATCGGGGCCGTTTCGTAAATGCCAGATTGCTGATCAATCACCACATGTTCCTGCAGCCGGTCAATCGCGGTTTCAAGCGACAGATGCCGGTCCCCCAAATTGCCGCCTAACGCCAGATAGACCCGAACCATGATCAACCCCTTTCCGCGCGTGCTGCCTTCCCGGCTTGCAGCATTGCTTCGGTCATTCGAACCACTTTCACATTCTCTTCAACATCATGGACGCGCACAATGGCAGCCCCGCGCTGTACCGCTAATGCGGTGGTCGCCAATGTTGGATCGCGTCGATCATCTGCTGGCAGATTAAGCACACGCCCCATAAAGCTTTTGCGACTGGCCCCCAGTAAAACCGGATAGCCAATTGCCCGAATAACATCGATCCCTTCAATCAGGGCCATATTCTGGGCGGGCGTTTTACCGAACCCGACACCGGGATCCAGTATAATCCGATCACCACTGACACCGGCTTTGATAGCATTCTGCGCCAGATCCGCCATTTCCTGACAGACGACGCGCAAAAATCCAGCGCCATAATCCGGTGCGGTGTAACTGCCACCCAAAACGCGGTCGATTTCTGCATGGCCAGGTTTGCTGCGGTTATGCATCAGGATTACCGGACAATTCGCAGCCTGTGCCACGGCGGCCATATCCGGGTCCGCCTGAAAGGCCCAGACGTCATTGATAATGTCAGCCCCCGCCGACAGTGCTGCCTGTGCGACGGATGCCTTATAGGTATCGATGGATATCGCGACATCGGGCAATTCCGCACGCAGGGCGGCAATAACCGGTGCGACACGCTGGGCCTCTTCCTGGGCCGGGATATAGGCCGCCCCCGGTCGCGTGCTTTCCCCCCCGATATCCAGAATATCGACGCCAGCCTGGAAAAATTTCACCGATTGCGCCACTGCGGCGGCGATGATGTCGCGTTCGCGGCCTAGTCCGTCGCCTGAGAAGGAGTCCGGTGTGATATTCACGATACCCATAACAAGGCATCGAGACGGTGGCGAAAGAAGGATGGAACGGGGCATATGGAAAGCCTCCTATCTGATCTGACTTTTCTTGCGTTCCCGGCCTGTTTGGGTAGTGTGTGCCGCTTGATGTCGGGGAAGTAGACCGTCAGAATGGCTTTGCCAAGTCTTCAGACGCCCCAGTGGCCGGTGATTAACGGTGCGGATATCCTGTGACCATAGGACAGGCTCCGCCCCAAGCGAAAGGGTGAGCAGAGATGCGCGTGATGTCCGAGCTAGCACAGGACGCCTATCCGCTGACCAATGAGTCTGAACCGTCATCCCTGCACGACATAAACAAGGCGCCAGATCAGACCGATGTTGTGTATCGCATTGCCGTTCGTGACCTGGAAGTCACCTGGAGCATCGGCGTTTATGACTATGAACATCAGAAACGCCAGCCTATCCTGATCAACCTGGATCTGGAAGCGCGCGCCCTGGACGATTGGGACGCTGACGATTATCAGGCCGTTCCCTGCTATGCCCGGATCGTTGAACGCATTGGGCAAATGGCGGCCGAAGGCCATGTGAAACTGGTCGAAACACTGGCCAATCGCATCGCCGAAATGTGTCTTGAGGATGATCGAATCCTGTCCGCGAAAATCCGCGTTGAGAAACCGGAAGCTTTGAAAAATGCGGGCTCTGTGGGCGTTGAAATCACCCGCACACGCATCGCCTGATCTGGATAGCCCGGCCCCCGATTCGCTATTACTGGCGGACAGCACACAATAGCGCCGCATAGGTTTGCACTGCAAACAAGTCTCAAACAGGCGGAATTCCGCGCCTGACGTTTGGGGGAATACCCCCTAGATGCTAATACTTGCACCGTTTCCGCCACAACATGTAGGGTATCCCTGAATTTGGCAGGAGTCTGTTTTGACGCTGCCGGACCTATTTATTCGAGGCATGTGGGGCGAAACAGTGGAGCGGACTTTCTGGATACAGGGGCGAACAGGGCGCTATTGGCAGAACCTGGAAAGCCTTGAGAGTGACCAGACCGCTATCATTCGATTGGGCGCGCTGATCAGTCAGGATCGTTATGACGAATTGCGCCTGGTGCAGGCGCAGGTTTCCGCAATAACCGGCGACACAACCTATACCAATATTGTGACAGTGCGCGACGGACAGGTTGTTGATTCTCCCATGCTGCGCGCGCAGGCATCCGGAGGCGATCCCGGTCTGTCAGAGGACGATCAGGAGAACGCCAACCGCGATTATGGATCTGAAATTGCAGCCCAACAATTCTCCGGCGAGGAAGATACCCTGGACCCGGCGCAACACCCGCAACTGCGCTTCTGGCCCACACCGAAACCGGAAAACATGCAAGGCCGCCTGGGGCTGGGGGGTGAAAACCGCTGGGTAGGTGATACAGATCACGCGGAAGACTATTTTCCGCAGGACCATCAGGCACAACCGCGCCCCGAAACGAAGTCCAAAGGGCCTGACGAAAATCCTGATCAGGCGGAACCGCAGCGCCCCAAACGGCGCACGGCGAAATTTGTACCGCACACGACGGTGCACAGCGCCACCGCTGCGTCTCAGCCCCCCTTTGACCATGATTTGAATGAGGACCTCAGGGACGAATTGGAAACCATTCGCGAATGGACCTTCCCTGCGGAATTAAGTGAGGATGAGGCCGCAATCGTAGGCGATTACGATCCCCGTGTCGCGTCGATGCAGGACATCCCACCTCCGCTAACTAAGTCCACGCAAAGGACCGCCGCAAAGGGGCGCGCTGAGAAACCAACCCCGACGGCGCAAAAAGAAAAGCCGACGCATCTGGCGGCTGATCCGGATCGCAGAGCCAAGGATACAGCCCCCCGACCGGATCGCTTTCGTCTGTTTGGTCGCGAAAAAAGCGCCAGACGCGCGGCCAGCCGAGCAAACCCGTCGCCCAGTGACGCCGGGCGTCGACACTCAGACAATCCTACCGGACGCGTTGCCTTGATGAGTGGTGTCTTTGCGGGGGCCCTGGCTACGGGCCTGGCCCTGTCAGCGATTAATCCTGATTTCGCAGGACGCGTCTTTGCCAGTATTTCAGGCCAGGTTGGCGAAATGCTGCCACGGACCAACTTAATTGATGCCATCGCCAATGGCGACCTGCCCACGGTGCGCGCGCGTCTGGCCGAAGGCGTTGATCCCAACAGCTTGGATTCAGAAGGCAACCCCGCCCTGCTGCGCGCGGCACGGTCCGGCAATCTGGCGGCGGTCAGCCTGCTGTTACAGGCCGGGGCTGATCCCACCCTGCCAACTCAGGATGGACGATCCGTGCTGCATCGTATTGCCGCCGAAGGACGAGGTCAGGCCCTGCAGAGAATGATTGATGCCGGTGCCCCGGTCGATCTGGCCGGTGGCGTTTATGGATGTCTGACGCCCCTATCCGTCGCCGCCGCCAATGGCCGCGTGCGGGCGGCAACCCTTCTTGCAGAGCGGGGGGCCAGCTTTGAGGAACAGCGGGGATGTTCCGTCGGACCGATGGAGATTGCCGCCGCCCATCCGCATGTCTTAGCGCGTCTGGAACAGATGCGTGCAGAGCGGGATGCGCTGCTGCAAATGGCGGGGGCCAATGCAAAATCGGATACCCCGACCCGGTCTGGAACGGCGCTGGTCACGGCGTCGAACGTGCCACAGCAGGCTGACGCGAAACCAAATACCCCCCAGACGGAGCCTGCGGAGAAATCCATTCCAGAAGCCCTGGACAGACAAACGCTTGCATCCTTGGAAGCGCCCCCTGAACTGGAGGCCCCACAAGATAACTTTACCGCCCCGCCTTCCACTAAGGCGCAACCGGGTGAAAATTCGGTCTTCCTGCCCCCCAGCAAGCCCGATTCAAATGTGGAAAAACCGGCAGAACCAGCGCAAACCGCCAGTGCATCGGCGCTGAGCCCCCGCGTCTTTAAAAGCAAACTTAAGACGGCGATTGATTCCGCTGATAAGGGGGCTGTTGTCGCCTTACTGGGATCACCGCCGCCCGGCTTCACCCTGGATGAAGCAAAATTTGCGGTTGAAGACGGTTTTGGTTCTGGCGTGCGCACCGCCTTGGAACAAGCTGCATTGCACGGCCAAACAGATATCGTAAAACTGCTGGCCGACGATGGCGCGTCCATCCCGCCGCGTCTGATCCATCGAATTGTTCAACATTCAGACCGCCCGGAACTGGCAGGCATGTTAAGCACCCTGCTGGAAGAAGGCGCGGACCCGAATGGCATGTCTGATGGCCTGACACCACTGATGCGCGCCTCGTTGCGCGGGGATCCGCAAACCGCCTATGTCCTGATGGCCTTTGGCGCGGACCCTGCCATGGTTTCTACGGATGGGCGTCTGGCGTCTGATTTTGCCAAGGAATCCGGACGGGCCGATCTGGAAGAACGACTGGTTCTGGCCGCTGCAGAGCCGCAATATCGCAAGTTGATGATGGGGCTCAGCTGGTCAGACACCCTGTCTTCCCTGCGCGACAAAATTGAGGTCTGTAAGGACATTGGCGATGATTTCACCGCCTGCAAGCTGAACATCACAAGCTGGTTGAGCGACGCCAAGGTCATCGTTGCCCAGTTCGACCGCAAGACATCCAATCGTCTGGTCGCCCTGCAGATCGACAGCCGCCCCTTTTCCACGCCCGAAAATGCGATGGACCGGTTCGAATTTGCCCGCCGCGCCATTCAGGAACGTATTCCAGCCAGCCATGCAGGCTTCCTGACAACGGAAGTCAGCAGCAAGATGAGCCTGTTTCAGTCCTTGCGACCGGAGGTCAATCAAGGACGCTTTTTCAGCTATTGGCCGGATCAGGATCGTCGTCGCCCCGTCTTCGTTCACCTGAAACTGACTGGTCTGGACGACAGCCATGGCTTCTATCGCATCGTGATCGGCAATCCGTTCCGCGCCAGTTAGGGTGGTGCGTGGTTATTCACAGGTCATGTTATGTATTAATGCGACGGTCGTGTCAGCCCTTTGACCAGGCTATAAGCGCCTCTGCAGCGGCGCTCACTTCCTGCCTAGTGCCTGCAAAGGAAAACCGCACCGTACGATTGCCCCGCACGGCATCAAAATCCAATCCAGGCGTGATCGCGACGCCGGTTTCTTTCAGGATACGGGCACAGAATTCCACACTGTCATCGGTCCGGTCGCTGACATCCGCATAGATGTAGAATGCCCCATCAGATGGGGCCAGATCTGTAAACCCGGCTTTCGGCAATTCCTGCAACAGCAAGCGCCGATTTTCCGCATAGCGTTCAATATTGGCCTGTAATTCCTCCTGGCAGTCAAAGGCCGCAACGGCGGCAAGCTGACTAAGGGTCGGGGGGGAAATAAACAGGTTCTGCGCCAGGCTTTCCACCGCCCGCAGCAGATCCGGCGGCACAATCAACCATCCAAGCCGCCAGCCTGTCATACAGAAGTATTTTGAAAAACTGTTCACTACAATTGCCGAAGGGTCCAATTGCGCCGCTGTGACGGGCTCCATGCCATAGGAGATCCCGTGATAAATTTCGTCAGACACGACGCGAATACCATTGTCACGACAGCAAGTCAGCAAATCCTGCATTGCCTGTCTGTCCAACATCGTCCCTGTTGGATTTGATGGAGATGCAACGATCAAGCCGTCCAGCGGACCCTCTTCCAGGGCCTTTTCAATCAGGGCCGGGGTCGGCTGAAACCGTTCCTTGGGTCCTGCTGGCAGCATCACCGGATCAATGCCCAGGGCATTTAGAATGTGTCGGTAACAGGGATATCCAGGCTGCGCCAGGGCCACCCGATCACCGGGATCAAAGGCCGACAGAAAGCTTAGGATAAAGCCGCAGGATGAACCCGTCGTCACCACAACCTGAGAGGCGGGAACGGAAATACCATAAAAATCCTGATAGTGCCCGGCAATCGCGGCGCGCAAGTCTGGAATGCCCAAAGCTGTCGTATAGCCAATCCGATCCGTATCCAGCGCCTTATGGGCGGCTGCGATAACGCCTTTTGGGGCAGGCGTTCCGGGTTGGCCGACCTCCAGATGAAAGACCGCGTCCCCCTGCTGTTCCCGCTCCGCTGCGGCGCGCATGACTTCCATTACCATAAAGGCGGGAATATGCCCGCGACTGCCAACTTTTAACACCATCGCGACCCTTAGCCTCCACTCTCATCCGAGAAGGATGAAAGCCCGTAGCCCCGGTTGTCATGCACCACACGGCACAGGGCGGATCGACTGCTGGACCCGGTCACCCCATTGGGACAATGAATTGCAGAGGCCTGACCAGGCCAGGTCAGCCGCGAAACAGGATGGCCTCGTGCCGTCAGGGATGCGGCTAAATCGTCGCCCCCTTCCTTTTCCACCAACACGGCATCTGGAACATCAACCGCCAGGAAACGTGGCTCCGATATGGCCGTATCCAAAGGTTTTCCGGCCAAAAGGGTATCAGCCATGATCTGTATCTTGGATGCCGGGGCTAATGGCCCGCCGCCCGTGGCCAGCCCAAACCGAAAGGTTAACGTCCCGGTATTGATGACCATAGCAGGGCTCAGGCTAAGGGGATTGCGCCCCCGCAAACCGGGCGCTGCGGCCAGCAGAATACCCGTCCCCGGTGCCACCCGTCCGGTGCCAAACGGGTTATACAGCGTCAGGTCACAGACAACCGCCATCCCGTTGCGATCCACCGCCACAAAACCGGTGCCAGAAATCACCTCCGCCAATTGCCGGCCCTTTGGATCCAGCTCTGCACCGGGTGTTGCACGGGTTGGTGAATAATTCGCCATCAATCCAGCAACGCGATCCGGATCCAGCACATCTTCCAACGGCAGGGTCGATGAATATCCCTCTCCCAGCCAGGTTTTGCGATCTGCGGCGGCCCGCTTCATCACCTCTGCCAGCAGATGCGCGCGTTCTTCCGGCGCCGCATCGGCATAGCGGTCATCGTCAATCAACATACGCCACATCACGCCCAGCATAGGACCAGCAGCAGCCGGTGGTGGGGCCAGATTTAACTCATCATCCCCAAAGGGAACGATCAGCGGCAAACGCCATGTCGGGGTGTAATTGCGCAATTCTTCATATGTTAAACTTCCCCCAGCCTGTTGGACGCCATCCACAATCCGACGGGCCATGGCCCCATTATAAAAGGTACCTGCTCCTCCGGCCCGTATCTGTCCCAACACAGCACCCAATTCGGGTTGGCTGAGTATATCACCTTCCCCGACCAGCCGACCAGACGGGGCGAAAATGGCACGTGCAGCAGGTTCACCATATAACGGCTCAGCAGCCCGCGACATTTCAACCGCAAGCGCCCGGGAAACACGATGCCCCAACCGCGCCATGCGTTCTGCGGGGGAAACGACCCCAGACCAGGGAAACTGACCATAGCGCGCATGCAGGGCAGCCATTCCCCGCACCAGTGTTGGAATGGCAGACGGTCGATCACCCCCGGCACCGGTTCCAGCGGGCGGAATGAAATCAATGACTTCGGTAACGCCAATCGCCCCATCATGCACAATACAAACGCCACCGCCGCCCAGGCTGATCGCAGAAGGATAACTGACCGACAGGGCAAAACTGATCGCCACGGCCGCATCTGCCGCATTTCCACCAGCAGTCAGAACATCCCGCCCGATCAGGGCCGCATTTGGTTCTTCCGCAACAACACCACCAAAGAAACCGCGAACATAGCCCGCAACGCCATATTCGACATCCGTGGTCCCCGTGCATCCTTGCAAAACCAAAGCGCTGGCAAGCATCGCCGCCACGGTTTTTGGCAATCGCCATTTGAACCTGCTGCGGGAACACACTACGTTAGAAGCGAACGGGGTCGCGGGTGCGGCCATGGACCTTTTGGCTGGAGCATCAAACAAGGATGCAATTCCTCCTTAAAATGCCGCTGGGGCGGCGTCGGGTATCAAACGTCGCAACGCGCGTTTTCCTGTGCTTGGCAATTCTGTTTTCAAGCGTCGCTGGGAGTGTGCCTTTTTCCCCGGCGCATGCGCAAGGCCGAGATATCAGTTTTATCCGCGACACCGAAGTTGAAAACACCATTCGGTTTTATCTGCAACGCATTTTTGAGGCTGCAGGGGTAGATGCCAGTTCGATCCAGATTCATCTGATTAATGACAGCCGTCTGAATGCTTTTGTGGCAGGTGGACAGCGCATTTTTATCAATACGGGTCTTTTAATCACAGCCGATGAGCCCGGCGAGGTAATCGGCGTTCTGGCGCACGAATTGGGCCATATTACTGGCGGACATTTATCAAAATTCAAGGGCACTATCGAGAATGCGCAGGCTGCTGCCATTGCGGGCATGCTGTTGGGACTGGGCGCAGCGCTGGCAACCGGCGATGGGCAGGCCGCTGCGGCAGGGGCCACCTTGGGCCAACAAATCGGGGAACGCAGCTTTCTGTCCTATTCCCGCGCCAACGAGCAGGCGGCAGATCAGGCCGCCATGACCTTTCTGGACGAAGCGGGAATTTCTGCGAAAGGCATGTTGGATTTCATGCATATCCTGCAATCCCAAGACCGCCTATACAGTGCAGGGGCCAATCCCTATACCCGCACACACCCGCTGACCGAAGACCGCATCCTTTTTGTTCAGAACCATGTCGACACCTCCCCCGTCAGTGCCGCAAAGCTGCCCCCGGAATATTTAGCTGTGCATCTGCGTATGCGCGCAAAACTGGAGGCTTATCTGACGCCAAAAGACGCGCTGAGAGATTATCCCGTCAGCGATACCTCTGTTCCCGCTCATTACGCCCGATCCATCGCCTATATGGAATTGTTCAAGCTGGACGAATCCTTGAAGGAGATTGATACGCTGTTGGCGGACAGTCCCAAGGATCCTTTCTTCCTGGAGACCAAAGGCGATATCCTCAGACGATCAGGAAAACTGGCGGAGGCGACAGAAAGCTATCGCGCCGCCATAGAGATCCTTCCCTGGGCGGCATTGGTTCGAACGACCTTGGGCGAGACCCTGTTGCAGCTTGGCGGCGAGGCGAATGTTCAGGAAGCCCTGGATAACGCCAATATCGCACTGTCGTATGAACCCGACATGATCCGTGCATGGAACGTCAAAGGGCAGGCGCATCAAAATCGCGGAGAAACCGGCATGGTCCTGCTGACCCAGGCGGAGGTTGCCCATCGAAAAGGCGAGAAAGAACAGGCCAAGGCGCTGGCGACACGGGCGATGGAAGCCTTGCCAAAGGAATCAGCTTCCTGGATTCAGGCGCAAGACATCATCTATCGCGCGGATGATAAATAGCGAATGATCAAAGCTTCGTGACAATGCACAGGTGGGTGACTGAAAGACTTGGCCCAGCCTGCATTTCCAACTAAACCCATGATAAATTAAACCTTATAAACGTGAAGTCTACAGACAGGAATCTTTAGTCAATGATACGACAACCCCTTCATGCGGCAATCGGAAACCCCTATCGCGCGCTGTGTCTTGCGATGCTGGCGCTTGTGACAATGGTCGCCATTTCCGTCCCCTCAGCGCGCGCGCAGGATGCGGTTGACCCGGCAGAACGTCAGCGTATCGAAGGCATTGTTCATGATTACCTGATGGCCAATCCAGAAGTAATCCTGGAGGCAATCCGGTCCTTGGAAGAACGGCAACAGGCCGCCAAGGAGCAACAACGCGATAGCATAATTGATCAAGTGGTCCCGACACTGACCGCCAGTCCCTTAACGCCCACTTTCGGCGCGGATGACAGCGATGTCGTGATGGTGGAATTTTTCGACTATCAATGCGGCTATTGCAAACGCCTCCATCCCGGTGTGCAAAAGTTGATGAAAGAAGACCAAAAGCTGAAGGTCATTTTCGCGGAATTGCCCATTCTGGGCCCGGCCTCTTTGGTTGCGTCCCGCGCGGCGCTTGCCTCACAGGAGCAGGGGAAATACCTGGAATTTCATGATGCCATGATGGGTCATCAGGGTCAGCTAAGCGACGAGGTCATCTTTGATATCGCCGATGAAGTGGGCTTGGATGTTGCACAACTGAAAGACGACATGAATGCCCCGAAAGTGATGCAATATCTGGCCATGATCCGCAGTATTTCGGAAAGCCTGGATATTCGCGGAACACCGGCAATGGTGATCGGCAAGAACTTCGTTGGGGGGTATGTCCCCTATGAAAAACTTCAGGAAATTGTCGAACAGGTTCGCGCCGAAGGATGACGCTGCGCTATCCGGAACCCTTGATCGAAGCCCGCCTGATCAAGCGCTACAAACGATTTCTGGCCGATATCGCCTTTCCCGATGGCAGCGAAGGGATCGCCCATTGTGGCAATCCGGGCTCCATGATGGGATTGGCCGATCCCGGCAGCCGGGTGTGGTTATCGCCCAATCGAAACCCGACGGCGAAACTGGCCTGGCGCTGGGAAATTGCGACACAAGTCTGTCCAGACGGTCCCGCAGCTGTAGGCATCAACACCAATCTGGCCAATCGTATCGTTGAATCGGCAATCCGTACCGGCCAGATCAAACCCTTATCGGGCTACAGCGATATGCGCCGCGAGGTCCGCTATGGCAGCCGTAACAGTCGCATTGATCTGTTGCTGGAAGACCAGGAACGGTCCCCCTGTTATGTTGAAATTAAAAGTGTGACATTGCGCCGCCCCGACGGCCCGGACCCGGCAGCGGCGCAATTCCCGGATGCAAAGACCGAACGAGGCGCCAAGCACCTGGCGGAACTGTCTGATATTGTTTCAGAAGGCGCACGCGCCGTGATGCTGTATCTTGTACAACGCAGCGATTGCACCCATTTCAGCCTGGCCCAGGATATCGACCCCGCTTATGCCGTGGCCTTTGCGCAAGCAAAGGCTGCAGGGGTCGAAGCATTATGCTATGATTGCATCGTGACGCCAGAGGGCATAAAACTTAACTCTCCTGTACCGCTGCGGGTCTAGCCCCGCGCGTTTTAACAATTTGCGCTGCCGGGATCTGGATTGCTTCCATTTGACCCCGCGCGCAATCAAGCAACGGATCATGACTGACATGCTGTACAATACCGAAGCAGGCCGCATTAAACTGCACGACGCGGCAGATTTTGAATCGATGCGCCAAGCCGGACGTCTGGCCGCGGAAATGCTGGACTTTATCACGCCCTATGTGGTGCCCGGCGTGTCGACTGGCGAACTGGACCGTCTGTGCCATGAATTCATTACAGATAATGGTGCCATTCCGGCCCCGCTGAACTATCGCGGTTTTCCAAAATCGATCTGCACCAGCGTCAATCACGTCGTGTGCCATGGCATACCAGATGACAATAAGAAGCTGATGAATGGCGATATCATCAATATTGATATCACCGTTATTCTGGACGGCTGGCATGGCGATACCAGCCGCATGTTCCCAGTGGGCGACAAGGTGCCGGTCAAGGCAACGAAGCTGATCGATGTCACCTATACATCCATGATGATGGCGATCGAAGCGGTAAAACCCGGTATGCGCCTGGGCGATATCGGTCATATCATTCAACGCTATGCAGAGGCTCAGCGCTTCTCTGTCGTGCGGGATTTCTGTGGTCATGGATTGGGCCGCGTTTTCCATGATGCCCCCAGCGTGCTGCATTATGGCGAGCCCGATACCGGAATCGAACTGCGACAGGGTATGTTTTTCACCATCGAGCCGATGATCAATGCCGGGAAGTACCCCGTAAAAACCCTGGATGATGGTTGGACGGCTGTTACCAAGGACCGCTCTCTGTCGGCCCAGTTTGAACATTCCATCGGCGTGACCGGCACGGGCGTGGAGATTTTCACGAAATCCCCGAAAGGCTGGGACAAGCCCCCCTACCTGTAAGTCAGACCTTCTGACCGGACCAACGCACAACGCGGGATGCCCCTTCTATGACCGATGATGCTCCCCGGGTGGATAAACCTGAAAAGCCCCACCACCTGGAGCATAGAAAGCGCCTTAGAACTCGCTTTCTGAAGGACATGGGCGCGCATATGGAAGACTATGAGTTGCTGGAGCTTTTGTTATGCCAGACCATTCCGCGCCGCGATGTTAAACCCCTGGCAAAATCCCTGATCACGAAGTTTGGCAGCTTTGGCGGTGTCTTGTCGGCGGATACGGCACGATTGGCCGCCGAGCCCGGCCTGGGAGAGACCTCTGTCGTCGGATTAAAGATTGTACAACAGTCCGTCATTCGATTGTTGCGCCAGGAAATTGAAGGCGCGCATGTGCTTTCTTCCTGGCAGGCGGTGGTGGACTATTGCCGCGCTGCGATGGGTCGAGAGAAGATCGAACAGTTCCGGCTGTTGTTCCTGGACAATCGAAACCGCCTGATGGCAGACGAGGTGCAACAGCGCGGCACCGTGAACCATACGCCGCTATACCCCCGCGAAGTTGTGAAACGTGCCCTGGAATTGGGGGCCAGCGCCCTGATCATGGTGCATAATCACCCGTCCGGCGACCCGACCCCCTCCAAAGCCGATATCGACATGACACGCGATGTGCGCGACGCCCTGTCCAAAGTGGATATTCGACTGCACGACCATATCATCGTTGCCAAATCAGAGTTCCGCAGTCTGAAGACCGACGGTTACATTTAAAGCAGGTTAGCGAGATCCAGTTCGGGATACAGGGTGTCCACCGCCCGCATATCCTTATGCAACTCAGTGATAATCCAATCCTGCACCTTCATCACGATTGACCGTGTGGGTTTGTCGCGCAGGCGCAGCATCTGGCATTTTCGATCCGTAATCCGCACCTGATTGCGTTCAGGCACCAATGCCTGTGTGCGCAGCCAATGGGCAACAACATTCAACCAGCCCAAGGCAACCCCCTGGCCCAGCAGGGCTGCCTGGACAACGATGGCATAGTCTGAAAAGACCATTGAATGATCAACTTCCCCCTGCTTGCCCGAGGTAAAGAAACTGGACCAGTCCGGTTGCGCATCGCTGAGATTGATGGTTGAGATTGGAGCCCGCTTGGTGCCCTGCCCGCTGGTCCTATGACTTTCCAAATAAGATGGCGTACAAATCGGGATTAGAATTTCCGGCATGATATAGGCGGCTTCATGCCGGGAATCCGCACCGTCTGCATAGCGCATTCCAAGGTCGACATCATTCACTGTCCCGGCAATGGGACCCATCATCAGATGGAAGCGCAGTTCAACCCCTGGAAAAGCCTCCTTGAACCGGGTCATCCGCGGCATCACCCAATGCGTGGTAAAGGCTGTAGATACAGACAGGGTGACGGTTTCCACCCCACCCCGCCGGTCTTCGATTTCCCGAAGCGCATTTTCGATACCGGAAAAGCCCCGTGCGATGGCATCGAACAGGATCTGACCCGCCGGCGTCAAATCCACACCCCCGGGGCGGCGCAAGAAAAGGGGGCTGTCCAGATGATCCTCCAACCGGGAGATCATCCGACTGACTGCGGCCGGTGTTACATTCAACTCCTCTGCCGCTTTTGAGAAATTGCCACAGCGACCCGCAGCCTCAAAAGTGAAGAGCCCGTTCATTGAAGGCACTGATCGTCGCAGCTTTGTCATTACATGATGTAATACCGATCAGAACTTTTTTTCAATTGCGAAGAAAGCCGTTCCGCAGTCAGTTTCAAATAAGGCAGCTTTGAATAAGACATTTTACTTACAAGGAAATGAAGCGATGAAAATCACCGATTTTAAAGTGATGACATTTGATGTTATCGGAACCTTAATTGACTTCGAGGCTGGCGTCTTGAATGGCTTCCGCGCGCTTGGGGGAGAAAAAGCAGCCGCCGCGACGGATGACGAGATTTTCGAACCCTATATTCGAGCGCGCAATCAATTCTATGGGCGCTCCTCCGCCGCCATGAAGGATGTCTATCTGGCTGTGGCCAATGAGCTTGGCTTTAAGAATGACGAAACGACGGCGCGTGCCTTTCAGGCAGGAATTTTCCATTGGCCCGCTTTTTCAGACTCCGTTGAGGCTTTGGCCCGTCTTCGTAAGAACTTTCGCCTTGTCGCGATGACCAATGGAGATCGAACCGTATTTTCGGGTCATTCCCATACGCTGGGCAATCCCTTCCATGACAGCGTCACCTGTGACGACACCGGCTGTACCAAGCCCAACCCGGAGTTCTTTGCCTTTAACAAGGGTCGCCAATCCGCGTTTGGCTACAAACAATCAGAAATTCTGCATGTGGCACAAAGCCAGTATCATGACATCGGGGTATCCATGCGGCTTGGCTATACAACATGCTGGATTGAGCGTCGCCACGACCAGGAAGGCTATGGCGGCACCCCCACCCCCGAAACGTTCACCAAGCCAGACTTACATTTCACCTCACTGAAACAGCTTGCCGACGCAGTGGATGCGGAATTCGCGGCAAAGGCCTGAATTGACACTGTTAGGCATGTTCTGGCAGCAACGCAGAATCCAATCCATGGGGGATGTTTCGCATGACAATCGATTATTTGATCCTGGGTGGTGGTTCTGCAGGCTGCGTTTTGGCTGCCAGACTGTCCGAAGACCCGAAACGCACCGTCGTCCTGGTTGAGGCCGGTCGCAGTATCAACCAGGATGACGTCCCACACGATATTCGCAGTCGCTATCCCGGACGGGCCTATCTGGACACCCGCAACATCTGGAACAGCCTGACCGCATTGATGGGCACAAACCGCCCACCACGCATTCCCCGACGTTATGAGCAGGGGAAGATACTCGGCGGCGGCTCTGCCATTAACGCATTGATGGCCAATCGCGGCGCGCCATCGGACTATGATGAATGGGATGCATTAGGGGCGACCGGGTGGACCTGGGAGAATTGCCTACCCTATTTCCGTAAGATCGAGAGCGACCGCGATTTTGATGGCCCGCTGCATGGAAAAGAGGGGCCATTGGCAATCCGGCGGATTACAGATGCGCAGATATCGCCCTTTGTCGATCGTGTTATGCAAACCCTGGATCAACAAGGATACCCGATACGACCCGATCAGAACGGACCCTGGCAGGATGGAACTTTTCGCGGGGCCGTCGCCATCAGCGATGCCGGAGATCGACAGCCGACATCCCTGGCTTACCTGACAGCGGCGGTCCGCCGGCGCCCAAACCTGCGCATAATCACCGACAGCACCGCCGCGCGTGTTTTGTTTGAAGGCAAGAAAGCGGTTGGGGCACAGATTGTCGGGCGCGTGTCGGAGTCAATCTACGCAAAGGAGGTGATCGTCGCATCCGGTGCGATACATTCCCCGGCCTTGCTGATGCGATCCGGTATTGGTCCCACAGACGACCTGAGCGCCCTGAACATCCCTGTCGTTGCGCCCCTCAACGGTGTTGGGCGCAATCTTATGGAACATCCGTCCATCGCCCTTGCCGCCTATTTGCCCCGCAAGATGCGCGAAACCAATCCTGGAGAACATCACGAACAATCCGTTTGGCGATTTTCCTCAGGTCTGCCCGGAACACCGCAAGGCGATATGCATGGGGCCATCCTATCCCGGTCCGGCTGGCATTCCGTGGGACATCGGATGGGGGGGCTGTTCTTCTGGGTCAATAAATCCTATTCGCGCGGTCATATGAAAATAACCTCGCAAGATCCCGCGATCGAACCCGTGGTTGATTTCCAGATGTTATCGGATGATCGAGACCTTGATCGTTTAAAGCTCTCCCTGCGCCTGGGCGCACAAGCACTGCTGGACCCCCATATGACCGGATTCCGCGATACTGTTTTCCCGTCCAGTTATTCCCCGCGTGTTGCCAAGATCGCCAGTCCCGGTCTTTGGAACGCTTTGCAGCGGGGTGCCCTGTCTGCATTGTTGGATATCGCTGGGCCTTTGCGCGCGCCCCTGGTTCACAGCACCATCACATTGGGCACCACCCTTCATGCCCTCTTGCAAGACGACGATGCGATGACCGACTTTGTCCGCCGGCATGTCGGTGGCACTTGGCACGCGTCAGGCACATGTCGTATGGGATCGTCTGAGGATCCAATGGCGGTCACATCGGCGTCAGGCCGTGTGCATGGGGTTACTGGGTTGCGGGTCTGCGATGCCTCCCTGATGCCATCGATTCCCTGTGCCAATACCAACATTCCCGTCATCATGATGGCGGAGCGAATTGCTGATTTAACTCAGGCAGAAACCCATGACTAACCTGTTAAATCAAAGACAGGTTTTCGAATCCGCATATGGCACGATCACAAACCACTTGGCGAGCCTCCCTTCCCATGAAACAAAGCTAGAATAATTCGATAACCACGACAGGGGTTTCTATGTCCGATGACTTGGCGCGTTTGGTAACCTGGCATAATGGGGACAAGACCTACTCCCCCTTTTCTGAGAAAGAGATGCGACGACGCCAGGATGCTGTGCGGGACTGGATGGCAAAGGAAGATGTGGATGCCTGTCTGTTCACATCCTATCACTGCATAAATTATTATGCGGGGTTCCTGTATTGCTATTTCGGGCGCAAGTTCGGCTTTGTCATTGACCACCAAAAGGCCACGTCCATTTCCGCCGGGATCGATGGCGGGCAACCCTATCGCCGCACGGCAGGCGACAACATCACCTATACCGACTGGCGGCGGGACAATTACTATTACGCGATCCAATCCCTGACCAAGGGCACCAAGCGCCTGGGCATCGAATTCGATCACGTCACCTTAGACACCCGCAAGCAGTTGGAAGACGCTCTGCCAGGGGTTGAATTCGTGGATGTCGGCCAGCCGTCCATGTGGATGCGCTCTATCAAATCGGCTGAGGAGCATGTGTTGATCCGAAAAGGCGCGCAGGTTGCTGATCTGGGCGGGGCCGCCCTGGTCGAGGCCGTGCAGGCCGGTGTGCCAGAGCATGAGATTGCCATCGCGTCGACCAATGCCATGATCCGGGAAATCGCCGCATCCTATCCCTATGTGGAATTGATGGATACCTGGACCTGGTTCCAGTCAGGCATTAACACCGACGGTGCCCACAACCCCGTCACAAATCGCATTGTGGAGTCCGGGGATATCCTGTCCCTGAACTGCTTCCCCATGATCTTTGGCTACTACACAGCCCTGGAACGAACATTGTTCTGTGAGCAAGCGACCGATGTGGAACTGGACCTGTGGGAAAAGAATTGTGCGGTTCACCGCCGTGGCATTGAATTGATCAAGCCCGGTGCACGCTGTTGCGATATCGCCGCTGAATTGAACGATATGTATCGCGGCTGGGACCTGCTGCAATACCGGTCCTTTGGCTATGGCCACAGCTTTGGCGTCTTGAGCCACTATTACGGGCGCGAAGCGGGTGTGGAACTGCGCGAGGATATTGATACCACCCTACAGCCCGGCATGGTGGTTTCCATGGAACCAATGATCATGCTGCCAGACCATCTGCCCGGCGCCGGGGGATATCGCGAACATGACATCCTGATCGTGACCGAAACCGGGGCCGAAGATATCACCGGCTTCCCGTTTGGTCCCGAACACAACATTATTTCAAAGCATTAACCGCCGCGATCAGGGCGTCGACCTCTGCCTCTGTATTATACGCATGGGGCGATGCCCGAACCATATTGGGGACCCCGCTGGCGATCAAAGCTTCCCGGGTCAACTGCACATCTGAGACCGATGTGTTGATCCGATGCTGCAGCCTCAGATGGGTTGAAACCTCTGCCGAGGTCAGCCCGGCCTTGGTGAAGGTCACAATCCCGCTTTTGGCCGTGCCGCGATCATGCAGGGTGACACCGGGGCAATCGGACAGCCCATCTCGCAATCGCGCAGAAAGGGCCTGAAGGCGGTCCCAGATCGCCGCCATCCCGATGCTGTGTGCATAATCAAGGGCCACCCCAAGGCCCAGACGCCCCGCGATGTAACTTTCCCAGTTCTCAAACCGCCGTGCAGTCTGGGCGACTTCATAGTGATCAACCCCCGTCCATTTGGCGGCGCGATTGTCCAGAAAGGGTGGGTTCAGGCGCGGAATCCAGCCTTCCCGGACCCATAAGAACCCCGTCCCACGCGGCCCGCGCAAGTATTTCCGCCCAGTCGCAGACAACATGGTGCAGTGGATCTGGCTGACATCGACCGGCATATGCCCGACCGACTGACAGGCATCCAGCAGAAAGGGAATACCATGGCGCTTAGCAATCGCGCCAATCTCTGCAACCGGATTGATCAGCCCGTCATTGGTCGGCATGTGGGAGATACAGATCAGCCGCACCCGGTCATCCAACACTGCTTCCAGCCCATCCGGATCAACCGTGCCATCCCCCGCATCCGGGGCCAGCACCAGTTCAATACCATAGCGATCCTGTGCATGGCGAAAGGCAATCATGTTGGAATTATACTCGCTGGATCCCGTCACAACACGGTCGCCAGGCTGCCAATCAAAAGCATAGAACACTGCGTCCCAGGCCCGCGTCGCATTCTCCAAATAGGCGATTTCGCTGGCCTTGCCGCCAATCAGCCGCGCGGCGCTGTGATACATGGCCTCCATCTTGGGTGCGACCAGGGCGGTCGCCTCATAGCCGCCAACGGTTGCTTCCCGCACCAGATGGCCGGTCAATTCTTCCAGCACCGGGCGCGGCATCAGGCCAGCCCCAGCATTGTTCAAATGCGCCATTCCCCCGCCACAGCCCGGCGTGTCTGCCCGCAATCCATCAACATCAATTTGTGTCATGATCATCCTCCGTCCCCGCATCGTGCGGCGCATCGCCCCGTCGATCAAGACATCCGCTACAGCGATGCAATGAAGATCTGGAATCCCGCCTTATTTCCCCCTAAGATATAGGCAAATTCCCTGGAAGGAGTGGCGAGATGTCCGACGTAACGGGCGGATGCCTGTGTGGGAAAGTGCGGTTTGTGGCCTCTGGTGACCCCTATCGGGTTGGCCTGTGTCATTGCATGGATTGCCGCAAGCATCATGGGGCACTGTTCCATGCATCCGCCGTGTTTCCACAATCGGCTGTCACCATAGAGGGGAAGACCGGCGCCTATGAAGGGCGATATTTCTGCCCGCATTGCGGCGCATCGGTCTTTTCCGTCAGTGAGGATGAAATTGAGGTCAATCTGGGGTCCCTGGATGCCCCGGACCAGTTTAAACCCACCTATGAATTATGGACCATCCGTCGGGAATCCTGGCTGCCCGACATGCCGCGCCTTCAGCACTATGACCGCGACAGAGAGTCGGCCGGTCGATCAGAGCCACAGGCGAAATAGCCTTAAAACTGCCCGGATCCGCTCATCACGCGGCCCCGGATTGCGGCTTCCAGCTGTTTTTGCTGATGGTAATTCTTGGGCGGCCATTGGGCGTTGCTCATATAGGTCAGGCCGACCTCTGCAATGCCGGTCTCCTTACCTGCGATCGGGCGGCCCTTTTTCAGGGCATCCCACATCGTCATGACCCGGTCCTGATACAGTTGCTGCCGCTCCCGATTGGTGGAGTGATATTCCTTCACCGCCCGGGTCCAGCTGTTGCGCTTGTGGCGCAGGTCCATCAGGAAGGACGTGGCATAGGCCACATTATGGACGGGATCGAAGGCTTCGTTCAGATCATCGAAATTGCTGCCGTGATAATACAGGTTCACCTGCATACAGCCGACATCGATATTGGTGATGCCCTTGGCCTTCAGGGCCTGAACCTCGGCAATGGCGGCTTCCTTGCTGGGCAGATATCGCCCCCTGCCTTCCGCCATGACCGTCCAAGGCCAGGCAACAAAGGCATCATCATCCGCACTCCACCGGCCGCTTTCCGTCAGGGAAATGGCCTGCAGCAAGTGGACCGGAATATTGCGCGCCCGTTCCGCCACGGAAATCGCCGCCGCACAGGGACCGGCCTGGGGCCTGGTTTCCTGATCCGCACTGGCCCAGGCGCTGGACGGACCCAGCCCCCCGATTGCCATACACACAATGAACGCGGCACATATCGTTAGAACTCTCATCTGGCCTCTCCAAGCCGTGTCGAACGCTCTCTCTGCCCCTAATAGAAGCAAGCACCATGCCAGAGACTGCAAAGTAACAGGCCCCTGGCCCAGCACAATTGGATTATCCCCCGGCGCTGTGTAAGGTGTCGCGGTTCCTGATGGAGTTTATGATGACCAAACCACGCTGCCTGTTGATCGCCAACTTCGCCCCCTTGAGCTCCATCTGGGATATGGGGCGCGGCATGCGCACCGCGCTGGAAAATGCAGACGTGTCGGTCATGGAATATCTGCGCAGCGATTTCCCCAATGAGGGGCTGAACCGCATCATGGTGAAAATGATCGCGGAATTCAAAGGCCCCCGCTTCGTGCTGGATATCAACGCGAATGAGAATTATCGGGTCCAGAATGGCTCCCTGTATGATGCCTATCGCCTGCCCAGGATGAGCTTTATCACCGACTCCCCCCTGCGCCATATGGCAAAGATTCAGGCGATGCCGGAACACAGCATTCTGGGGCTGGTGGATGGGGATTTCCCAGACATTCTGGCCGACTTTCCCTGTCCCAGCCGCTGTCAAATCCCCTTCCCCCATGCCGGTCCCCCGCCAGCGCCAGCGCCCCTGTCCAATGACCAGCGCGACATCCCCGTCCTGTTTGTGGGCAACATCACCAGCGCCCCCAGCCAGGACGACTTCCTAACCCGCCATGGCGGCAGCGATACGGGCCTGCGCAAGGCGCTGTCCCAGGCAGTGGAGGCGGCGCGGGAGACTGATGCCCCCCTGTATGCCCTGTGCAAGGCCGCCCTGCCCGGCAAGTCCCCCCAGGACTGGCTGGCGGCGACCAATGATCTGGAATCCCATCTGATCAGCACCCGCCGGATTGCCCTGTTGAACAGCCTGAAACATCACAAAATCGTCTATTGCGGCGTCATCGACCCGTCGCTGCGCACCGCCCTGCCCGGCACGATGGAAGATCGCGGTGCCGTCACTTTTGAAGACGCCGCCGACCTGATGGGCCGCGCCCGTGTGCTGATCAACAGCAGCCCCAGCTTCCGCAATGGCGCGCATGAGCGCGTCTTCTATGGCCTGTCGCGGGGCGCATCGGTCGTCACAGAGCCCAGCCGCTTCCTGACACCGGCGCAGGCAACGACGCTGGGCATCACCCCCCTGCCCTTTGCCGCAGACCGGGCCGCCACCGCCATAGACCAGGCCATGGCACGCACCGACGATGACCGCCACACGGCCCAGGCACACTATGCCCGCACCCATACCTGGACCCAGCGGATGGAAACGGTGCTGACCTGCCTGAAAGACCAGTTCTGGACCACGCCCTGAGCCAAAATCCGGGCCACAGACAAAAATCTGTCACACCCCGATCAAACGCTTGAAGGACCCGCCCCACGGTGCTATTCACCCTGCCGCAGCAAACGCACAGCGTGCAGGCTGCACAAGGGCGCGTAGCTCAGTGGGAGAGCACTGTGTTGACATCGCAGGGGTCGGAAGTTCAATCCTTCCCGCGCCCACCATGCCCCCCAAGGGCGATTAGGACTTTCATCCTTTCAGACCAAACCTCCGTTACTGAACGCAGGCAACGCGGGCTTCCCAGCTTCGGTCTTCGCCTTCGGTGCGGCCATTCGGACGCATCGTCTTATAGCGTTTGACATAGGCGTCGACATAGTGCGCTTCCGATGTCCAAAGGCCAAAGTACCAATCCTCATCCGGAATTTTAGTGCGCAGGTCCCGCGCTTCGGCCACGGTCGGCAGACGGCGTCCGATGCTGCTGCAAAAGGCGCCGGCCTGTTCCCATCCCTGGCGTTGGCCCATGATGAATTCTGGTTCGTCAGACTGCGCTGTCCCGTCTGTCCCGGTGGATGACGCGGTCTGCTCCGTTTGAGTTGGCGGGGGCGACGGGTCCGCAGCCAGTTGCTCGACCATCTTGTCTCGCTCCGGCATCGGCTTGAAGGGCAAATTATTCCTAACCCGATATTTGATGATTTCGAAATCTTCCATGGCGATCTGGATAATCTGCTCCCCGCGATCATCCGCGTCGGTCACCGATTTTAACAATTGTGACAATTGATCCGCCGTCGCCTGAGTCTGATCGGACGGCGCGATCCCGCCCCGGCTCAGATCATCCCAAGCCTTGCAATACCGCAAACGCTGTTCTTCGACCTGTTGAATATGCGTCCGCACCGGGCCATAGGGATTGTCGAAACATGGCGCCCCGGCGAGAGAGCATCGACAATTCGACTGCAGCGACGCATTCAACGTATCGATCCGCTTTGAGATTTCACCCGTCGGCGGGGCCTCTAGTTCCGCTGGGGCCGCTGGGGTCGGCGAGGCCACGGGTTCCTCAGGAGCCGCCGGGCTTACCGGGGCTGCCGAAATCGGTTGGACGGGATCAACTGCCGGGGGTTGTTCTGATGACATTTCCGGGGCGGAAGCAACCTGTTGAGCGGGAGGCATATCTGCCTGCCCGGGCGGGCCTACTTCTTTCTCAAATCGCGCCATCGCGATCTCTGAGAGTGCTTTTGGGGCCGGCAGTGGCGCGGGCCAACGGCTAAAATAAGCCTGGATGCAGCCATACCGACCATCGCAATAGGCACTGACCGTGTCATATGCCGCCTGATCCACCGGATTATCGGAGCCCAGGAATTTCAACCGGGTCTCCATGCACATATATTCGCTCTGGCACTCGATTGTAATCGCAAGATCACGGTCAACCCGGCCCGCAAGATCCAGGCGCGGATCATCCGGGCCCAGCCGATTATAGGCTTCCTGAACCGTCTCACCGAACGCTTCCATATCGCCAGCCGCGTCAAGCGATCTGCAAAACGGGCTGTTCTGGTATATGTCCTCACGCAGCCAGGCCACCGCATCCGGCAAGGCATCAACGATAAAGCTGTGACAGGCCGCCTGAATTGTGCGCGCGACGTCACCACTGAAACGCTCTGTATCCTGTGCGCTGGCCGGGACGATAGCGGGGGCGCACAAAACCGGCACCAGGGCGAGGGCTGCAAGAAAAGATCTGACTGTCATCGATTAGCTCTGCTCTGTCTGTGAAATCAACTGAAGCACAGGTTGGTAATAGGGCGAAGACGGGTCGAGACGCCGGGCAAGGCGGTTCAGCTTCGCCAGACCCGCCGGGGTATCGCCGCTCTCAACCAGCGCCCGGCCCCAATAATAGTCGACCATCGGGTCAACAGGCACCGGCAACTGATTGAGGCGTTGGAACAGGGGCAGTGCCGCCACCCAATCGCCCTCCTTAACCAGCGCACTGATCCAGATGACCAGATTATCCCGCTCCATCGCCGCAGGCTTAAGCGTGCTGTCTTCAAAGGCGGCCAACTGCTCTGCATTGCTCGGCGCAACAGGGCCGATCCGTGCGATCCGCTTTTCAACTGCTGCATGCTGCCCCGTCAGAAAGGCGTCCGCAGGGGCCTGGACAAAAATATATCCCGGCAGTTGGTTGATCGACTTCACCTCCAAGAACACCTCTTCGCCGGGACGGATGGTCAACTCAGCTTCTTGGCCTTGATAGGGGTAGGGGTTTTCAGCGCAATCCGACGCGGCCATAATCCAGTCGCAGGCCATGCCATAGGAAATCGCAATCGGATATGTGCCAGCCGCGATCGGAAAACTCGCCGCGCCATGGCTGAACGCCGCCGCAATATCGCCATTGATCCGAACCGCCGAGTCCACCGCACTGCCAACGAACAGATCTTCGCGATAGACATGCAACAGACCATCCGTCGCCGGGTCGGCCGCATTCGCGGAGAACCGGCCCTCCTTTCCAGGCACAGGCCCGGCGGCGGTCTGGAAGGACGATTGAAGGGTTGCAGGAGGATCGGCAGCCGTTACGCATCCCGACAAGAACAGACCCGCTACGACCATGACAAAGTGAGGTCGCAGTTTAAGAAACCAAACCATGTAAGCCTCATCCCTCGAACGCGCACTCTGACCAACGCACCTCTAAACCAAGGCAAAACCAGAACACTGCGCACGACCCAATTCTGGCGCCCGAGCCCCCTAAGGGCGACCCTCAATCGCCATTCCCAATGACAGAATAGGAGCACAAGCGCCTTCATTACTCAAGAAAGTCATCCAAATAAATTGTGTCGCGAGGGCACTCCGCCCCGGTCGGATCCCCTGCCCCAGATCCCCTGCCCCAGATCCCCAGCCCCAGATACCCCGCACCAGACATGCTGCCCGCATCCGCGATAACGCTTGAAGCCAAGGGACGGCGGTGATACACCCCCGCCACTCGCAAACCACCGCGACGGGCGCGTAGCTCAGTGGGAGAGCACTGTGTTGACATCGCAGGGGTCGGAAGTTCAATCCTTCCCGCGCCCACCATCAAAACCCCCAGGGAAACCTGGGGGTTTTGTTTTGGAGGGTGTTGTTGAAACACTGTATTTCGGTCAATGAGGTCAAACCAATCGACCCGAAGATGTCTTGTTGGCTTCTAGGATCATCGTAACACTTTTCCCAATTTCTGTTTCACGCCCTTTGGAAACGTAATATCAATCTTACGGGTTCGTATCGTTTGAATGTACCCGCATAAGACAATATAATCATGCACGTTACTTCTAGATCGCTTGCCGATCTGGATAATGAGCTTGCTAAGTTGGAATGTTGGCCAACTTATAGCTTAGGTAAGGTTAATTCTTATGAGCTAAAGGGTTTGAGCCATGTCTGATGTCGACGTCCAAATTACCAAGAAGCACGCAAATGATTTAGCACGCATAGTAGCAATGGGTGTTGATAAGGCTCATGAGTTTAAAAATGCGGTAGGAGCAGCGAAGCCAGGAATTGTTCGTCTGTCTGCACTCCGTAAAATCGCAAACGATATCTACGGAGACGAGGTCGCAGCGATTTTCGTTAGGCACCTAGTTGGTTTGGCCGGTCTTAAGGACCGGAAAGGTGTTTCGTCTCATGACACCGTGCGTGCTATTGGAGACGCCCTCGCTGCCCACGATCTGGAGAAAGTGTACTCAAGCGACGATTGGGAAAAGGTCGCCCCTATATTTGTCGAGCTTTTGAATTCAGAGGCTGTAAGAATAGCCCTGAAATCGATGAACTTGAGCTACGAGTATTCTGAGTTGTATATTGACGGCAAGGTACTAACTGATGTAAGGCCTGTGTTTAATGGTGATCGAAACGAAGTAGCTGGTTCAATCATTGTGTTTAAGCTTCTTATGGACGTATCCAGAAAGGGTGTAGACGAGAAATTTGATATAACAATGGATTTGAAAGATATAGAGAACCTAAAAGAATCATGTACAATAGCGTTGGAAAAAGCTGAAAAACTGAAGGGTTTAATGATAACCAGCTGCAACGTTGACTGTTTCATACTTGGGGAGGAAGACATTGGGCTCTGATTATGCAGTTGGGAGTGGGGACGAACTGTACAAGTTATTTGATAGAGATGATAACAGTCACACGGCAATTAAAGGTAGATCATCCCGCAATGGTCGCAGTAATAATCGAGATGCGTATGGGCAAGTAATCAGCTTAATGGAGAGAAAAGCTCGAGCGACCGCAGAACATAAAGTAGAACACGATCGAGCAGCAAAAGACAAAAAAAATTCTATGCAAGTTGACCAGGAATGTGATTATGAACCTTTTGTGAGTGTCTTGAAAGAGCAATTTGTTTACTTAATGCCTTTGTTGACCTTCCTATTCGCAATGGTTTCGTCTGCTGTTGCGTCAAAACTTCTTGACTCAGGCTATTTAGGGTATTCGATTGCAGCAGGTTTCTTTGCAGTTGGATTGTTAATTGTCTCAATACTAAGCTTCATTGTCGAGACCAGATTGCGGCTTTTAAGATAGGGCATTTCAATGAGTGGTCCAGCTAAGTTGTTTTTCGGCTCAGCACTGATGTTCTTACTATTGCTGGTTGGGCAGGTCATTGCAGTCTCATTTTTCCCCCAGCGTTATGTAAGTCTCGTCGATACCATTCCGGTAAAAGCTTTGGTATTGTGCATGATATGTATCAGCAGTTTTTGTATCTGCGCTCTGATGATCTGGTACTTTCATCTTCCATCAGTAGGAAGAAACATAATTGGCTGGCAGCGTGTTTGTGGAATTGTTTGTTTTGGTGGTGCGTCCGCTAACATGGGTATCTTCACTATCGAACGACTGGTAGTGACGCTTGACGAAAAAAGCGCAATTGACTTGAGTTTTGCGGACGCTGTAGGCCCCTCGGCTGCGCTAGTGGTCGCTGGTCTAATCCTTGGTGTCTTGTTGTCATTTGTTCACATGCGGGCCCGTCAATGGGAAATGCTTAATGGTCTAGGCTACCATGGGCATGACACTGGGAGTTAGTTGTGTCTTGTCTGTGTCCTACTTACACAGTCTTTTTTTAATTTTGACTACAACCGCTAACCTGTAAAAAGCTAGAAATAGCAGATACCTACCCTCGTTAGATTCATTGACATCTCATACATCGCAAGTCCAATCCCTCCCCCCCCAATTCACCCCAAAATCCAAGCATGGCTCTTTCCCCGTTCCGCGATTAGTATCGCGCCGTATCATCCGTGCCTTTTGGGGAGCCATCGCACATGCCTATCATCTCGTTTCCACATGATCTGTCTGACCTACCGGTATTGCCGGAGATTCCGGCCTCTGTCATTGCCTCCGGCGCGCCGGTCCATCGGGGGGTGGATTTGTTGGAGGTGCCAGCACTGGGGCTGACCGCAGGGATTTGGGCGTGTACGGCCTGGACGGCGCAGATGGGGCCCTATTCGGTGGATGAGTTTATGATCGTGCTGGAAGGGGCGGTGACGATCCGCCTTGAGTCGGGGGCGGAGATTACGGTGTCGGCGGGGCAGAGTTTCTTCCTGCCCAAGGGGCTGGTCTGTGCCTGGCATCAGACGGGGAACATCAAGAAGGTCTATGTGATCTTTGAACAGGGCGCAGCCGGGACCCTTGAGGGGGTGGACCATGACGGATCGGGACTGGTGATTGATCCCGCCCTGCCGCTGGCGCCCTCTGTTGGGCCGGGGGCGGATATCCTGATCGGGGCGGCCCCCGAACAACAAGCTGTTGAGGTCTATGAGGATGCGACCGGGCAATTCAGCGTCGGCCTGTGGCAGTCCACGCCCTATAACCGCAAGCCGGTGCGGTTTGAGCGGTATGAGCTGATGCATCTGCTGTCTGGATCGGTCACCCTGACGGAGACTGGACAGAAACCCCGGACCTTCACGGCGGGCGAGACCTTCCTGGTGCCGCTGGGGGCGGAGGTTGACTGGGTCAGCACAGAAGATGTGCGCAAGATTTACTGTTCGGTCACGCCGGCGGCTGGGTGAATGCGCGTCACCCGTCGCAAAGTGCTGATCGGCATTCCCGCGGTCCTGATCGGGCTGCCGGTGCTGCTGATCCTGATCTATGGCGTGGTGCCGGTGCCGGTCACGCCACTGATGCTGATGCGCGACGCGCCGATGGATAAGGACTGGGTGTCTATTGAGGAGATCGCGCCTGCCCTGCAGTGGGCGGTGATCGTGTCAGAGGATCAGCGGTTCTGCACCCATCGGGGCATAGACTGGACGGAAATGTCCAAGGTGCTGGACGAATTACAGGAAACCGGTGCGGCCAGCCGAGGGGCCAGCACGATCACCATGCAGGTGGTGAAAAACCTGTATCTGTGGCCCGCCCGCAGCCGCATTCGCAAAGTGATCGAAATCCCCATGGCCGTGATGATGGATTTCCTGCTCAGCAAGCGGCGCATTCTGGAACTGTATCTGAATATCGCGGAATGGGGCGATGGGATTTATGGGGCGGAAGCGGCGGCCAGGCGGCATTTCAATGTCAGCGCCAAGGACCTGACCCGGAACCAGGCGGCGCGGCTGGTGGCTGTCCTGCCCAACCCGCTGGAGCGGAACCCGGCCAATCCCGATGCGGCGACACAGGCGCGGGCGGACAAGATTGCAGGCGACCTGTACCGCGCACCGGCGGAATTGTGGGGGTGCCTATAAGCATCATCCGGCCGGATGAGCTTTATAAATACTCCCTGCATCATGCGACCGGATGAGCTTAACGAATAATCCCACCATCATGCGACCGCATGAGCTTAAATACATTTGAAACACGCTCTATCGAGTCTGGATCGTGCCGATCTGAACCACATCCCCTGACTCTTCAACGCGCAGAAATATCAACTCTCCCGATTGCGGATAATGGCCGGTCAGGGCGGTGATGTTTACCTGATGCGTCACCAGAACCGTCGGCTGGGTCAGCGGTGCCTCGCGCAGCCATTCGCGCAAAGCCTGGGTTTGAGGCCCCTGCATCCCCCTGTTCTGAAAGAAGGAATTCAGCGCCGTCATTTCCTGCACCGCCCCCAAGGACAGGCCCCGTGCGGTTTCCAGACAGCGGCACCATTGGCTGGAATAAACCTGTGCTGATTGGATGCCATTGTCCCGAAACAGGGTGCCGATGCGGTCTGACTGCTGATGGCCTTCCTGGGACAGCACCCGTTGTGTGCTGCAATCATTCACATCGAAAGTGTCCGGATCACCGGTACCAGGCGCAATCGCATGGCGGATCAGCACTACATGCCCGCCCGATTGCAGGGACTGCCACAGATTCTGAGTATCCGATGCATAAGTCGGTGGTGCCAGCATCAAGGCACCCAGCAGCACAGCGGCCACAGCGGTGACGATGGTCGAGCGGTAAAACCCGACACTGGAAAAATCAGACATACAAATCCCTTTCACACGGCAAGCCAGAATAACGACCCTTCTTTCATGCTACGTCGGGGACGGTTATTCAGATTGCATCCTTTTGCAGGGATGGCGCGATCTGTCAGGTCAGATCAGGTGACAATGCGACTGGGGGGGATGGTTAGGGTCACGCGAGTCCATTGGCCGACAACACTGTCGATATTCAGGCTGCCGCCATGCACTTCCATCAGTTTCTTGGCAATCGGAAGGCCCAGGCCCGCCCCTTCAAAAGTCACCTCTGCGGTGGGGCGTATCTGAATAAAGGGTTCCAGAATACGCTCCAGATCCTCTGATGGAATTCCGGGGCCGTGATCCAGAACGCAAAACGCGACACCGCCCTGTTCCGGGACATGGGCTGTGATTGAAATTGTCGTGTTCGGATGGGTGTATTTTATCGCATTCTGAATCGTATTCACCAGCACCTGACGCATCAAACGGGCATCTACGGAGATATTCGGCAATGCCTCTGGCACTGTCACCTCCAGCTTCACCGCCTTTTTATCCATAGGGTCAGAGATCAGACGCAGGGCCGACTTAACCAGATAATCTGGCGCGATCACCGTTTCATTCAATTCCAAATCCCCCGATTCAATTCGGGTGATGTCCAGAATATCACTCAACACCTCCATCAGATGGTTGGATGAGTTATAGATATCCATGGCATAGGCCTTGTAGCGCTCGTTCCCAATCTTGCCCATCAGTTCATGGGACATGATCTCAGAAAACCCGATGATCGCGTTCAAAGGGGTCCGCAATTCGTGGCTCATATTGGCCAGGAACAAGCTTTTTGCCCGATTGGCCTGTTCAGCCTGCATGCGCGCCCATTCCGCATCATTGCGCGACAATTCCAGTTCCTGTGCCGATTCAACCATCGCAACTTCAAACCGGACCGTGCCCAGAATGACGGCACATCCAATGCAAAACACAAAAATGGATGCCGCCACGATATACCAGACTTTTGAAGAAACCCGCGGCCAACCGCCCTTTGGGGCGGCAATGATTACCCATTTTCCGCCAGGCACGTAGACATCCACATCAATGGGCGCTTTTGGCATACCCTCCATGGTTCCCCAGAATGGAGGACCCGACATTCCTTTCGCATCACTGCCGACCAAGGCGATATCATAGATTTGTGAGTAACTGGATATCTGGATGGCTTCCAGAAAGCGTTGATAATCAATAACCAGCGAGGCTATTCCCCAAAGGTCCGGCTTCCCTTGACTATTGTCGCGATAGATCGGATAGCGCGTGATCAATCCCATTCCGCCTTGCGCAAGTTCCAAAGGGCCCGCCAGCGTTATCTTATTCTGTTCGATGCTGTGCTGAACAGTCGGCCATTGGATTCTATCTTTCCGATAATCCAACCCCAGGGCCGCTTCATTACCCGCGGTCGGATAAATATGCGAAACAACCAGGTCTTTAGCCAAAGCTATATTGCGTATCAGCCCTTCATCTTTGCCGATTAAGAAACTCGCTACGCTGGAAAAACTGTCTTGAGAAACATCCGGGCTGTCAACGACATAGCCCACGAGCCCTTGTACACGCTGTGTGTTGTTATTCAGCACACCTTCAATAGAAATCCTTAGGCTGCCCATTTCTTTCTGCGCCTCGACACGCATCTGCAACAGCGCGTCCTGAAGGATCATACGCTCAACAAGGACGCCCAGTGCCGAACAAATGATCAGCAACAACGCGAACCGGACGGCGGCTTTCCGCAATATCAGAACGTGTTGTGATTTACCTGCTTCTGACACCAGAATTCTCCAATTCACATCCAGACAATCGCTCTGAACGCCGTTTCAATTGCGGTTCTGACGCACCCGCCTTACCGCCATACAAATCTCCCAACAGCCAGTACTTGGCCTGAGATTCCCCTTTGGTTTCCCACTATAGCCAGTTTGGCGCCTTATGGTATTTTGATTTCCGGCACCAAGGTTTTTTCGTCTTATGGCTGAATTACAATTCACAGGTGCGTTAGGGTGGCAGGCCGATCTAAATCCATAGTCGCATCGCCAGGGGGCATGGCCCTACCTGCTGAACTTTGCTAAGACAAGTCCAGAAATCACATCCATCGATCCAAAACCGGAGGAATCCTTTATGAGCAGTTGGACCGAAACATTCCGTGGTGCCGTTCTGGCATCTGAGTATGACCCGGAATCATCGATGAATTCGCGTCTGTATATCGAACGGTTCGATCAGGCGACATGGTTCCTGTTGCATGGGATCGGGGTCTCTCCGCGTTCAATCAAGAAAGCAGGCCGACGTATCGCCGTTGTGCGTCAGAACTTTCAGTATATCCGGGAACTGCGCGGGGGGGAGTTGGTCCGCGTCGAAAGCGGTTTTATTGCTGTGGGTCGCAAACATTTGCGGCTGTTGCATCGCATGTTCGATGTGGAATCAGGCGCTCTGATCGCAACCTCTGACGTAACCGCGGTTCAAGCCAGCCTGGAAACCGGTACCACCGTTACCCTGCCGGAGGATCAGGCGAAAAGCGCAGAGGCATTGACCATTACGGATGCCAAAATAGACTGACAGAAACATCTTGTTTCAGGCTGATGCAGCGACGCATTCCGGGGGAAGGAATACTGTGACGATGGTGCCTTGCCCCGGCGTCGACTGAATCGTGAGCGTTCCTCCATGCTGTTCTACCAGCATTTTCGACAGCGGCAGGCCAAGCCCGGCCCCCTCATAGTCCCGCGCAAGATGGGTCGATATCTGTCCAAACGGGCTTAACGCCAGGGGTATCTGTTCTTCTGATAGGCCAATTCCCGTGTCACGGATCACAATTTCCACACCGCCCGCAGGACCTGTATGCGCGTCAATAACAACAGATCCGCCTGATGGTGTGAATTTAACGGCATTCGTCACAAGATGTGAAATGATCTGGCGAAACTTCACCTCATCCACCCAAAGATCAGGCAGGTCCTCCGCCAGAGATAAAGAAACATTGATCTGCCCGTCGCCTGCCATCGATCGAACTTTTTCAACTGCCATGGTCAAGATTACGGTGATATCCACAACAGAACGCGCAACGTCATCGCCTCGTCTGTCGACACGCGAAAAGGCAATGATATCATTCACCATTTCCAGCAAACGCTGGCCGCCATCATGAATGTAACGACCATATTCGACGTATTCGGGCGAATTGATGGGTCCTTGAGTCTGATCCCGGATCATCCCGGAAAATCCGATCACCGTGTTTAGCGGGGTGCGCAATTCATGCGTGACCCGGGTCAGAAAATCTGATTTCGCTTCAACAGCTTCCTCCGCGGCACGCAAGGCCCTGACCTCGGCCTGCCGCGCCTTGTTTAAGGCAATGCTCATTTCATTAAACCGTTTGGTAAGCGCCCTTACTTCCACCGGAACAATGCCGCCTGGAACATAAACAGAAACATCGGCGTCGCCATCCGCAACGCGATCCGCAGCCTTTGAAACAGCTTTAATCGGGCCGGCGATAAAGCCACCAATGGCAAACCCCAGTAAAGTGGATAAACCAACACCAAAGGCGACGATGAAATAGGCCGACTTTTGCACTTCATCGGCCTTGGCCTGCAATTCACGATACGGCTGAGGTATCATCACCCCCCATCCCGTAGCGGGAACGGTTGTGAAACCCGCAATCATATCCTCCTTTGCGGCGGGTGAGAAAAACTTGGAGACCCCGGTTTCCCCTTTGATCATTCGAGCAACTGGGTCGACGGCAGACAGGTCTTTCAAGTCCCTTTCCCAATCCGCACGGGGATGACCTACGACACGACCGATGGCATCGACAATAGCCGCATGCCCTCCCTCGCCGAACGCCACAGCACGCTGGGTTGTTCGCAAGAATTCCGTGCTCAACTCCCCCAGCGCCAGCGTATTAGGTTCTATCTTCTTCAACAGATAAATTGCCGGCTTGCCGGATGGATTCAGCATCACATTGGTGAAAACCAGTTTGCCAAGACCATATTCCGCCACTTCAATGAACCGATCCAAAGGCGGTAGAACAATACTTTCCATGCTGTAAGTGGCCGATGGCGTAACGGAAACCACGCGCTTCGTGTCAGTTTCGATCAAGCAGATATGCCGAAAACTGAGCGATGCCAACAATGTTCCCAAATGTTGGGACCCGCGCAATTCCGGATCAGTTTCAACGACATGGGAAAACACCGCCGACACATCCTGGGCGTACCGCTCCAGGGCAAGACTGAGATTCCGGGCGAGCAACAGGTGCCTGTCCCTAACTTCCTCAATCTCCCGGTCCAATGCCGCTGAACGCACCCAAACGGCCCAGACCGATAAGGGAACAATCGACGCAACCATGAAGGCCAAGGCCAGGATCACTCTGAGACCCAGTTTCACATATGCTCCCTTATCGCATCTGGTATCTGCGTACCATTGCTATGACGTCTTGTCGTCGCTGTTGGCTTTACTTGTTTTTTCCGCCGGGGCGCTGGTTTTCGGAGTTGATTTGGACGCGGCGCCCTTTGCCGTTGTGTCGGGCTTACTCGCCGGGGTGTCGCTGGCATTCTGATTCTGGTCGGACTTAGAGTTCGGTTTGGTTACTGCATCATCAGAACTGGACTGGCGACCCCGCATCGCCAAATACGCGACCCCGACCAAAGACAATGCCACCAGAATTGACAGCCAGAACCGTTGCCGCGCCAGGGCATCGCGCTCCATTTGAACCTGGGCCAGCATGTCATCGCTGGATTTCTGGTCCGCCTGCGCCGTCTCCAGCGCCGCCGTGGCTTCCGCGGCCTTTGCCTCCAGTGCTTTGTTTGATTGGGTCAAGGCTTCGACATCTGCCTTCAAATCTGAAACAGCCTGGGCATTGGACTTTCCGACATCGACCTGGGCGGTCAGATCCTCAATCACCGTACGTGACTCCGCTAAATCCTTTTGCGCTGTGTCTAACGTGCCCGACGCTGCGATCAGATTATTCTGCAATTCATCAATCAGGGCAGCATTCTGTTTCCCTTCGGCTTTCGCCGCCTTCAGTTCATTCTGTGACGCTTCCACTTGCGCCTGTAATAACTGAATTTGCTCTGATTTCTCTTGTAACTGCTTGGCCATTGCGCCGATGGTCTCATTCAAACCACTCATCTGCTCGCCAAGTTTGTTGAGAATAGGAAGTCCCCCGGGGGGAGCGGTCTCAACAGAAGGCAGCGTTGAGCCGGTTTCCCCGACTTCAGCCGTCCCATTTGTCTGAGACCATGCCATCGAAATGGGCGCCGCAACCAGACCCAGCGCCACCAGGGGGCCCACACATATGTGCTTAATTCCGCCCTGATACCGCAGGCCATCCGTGATCTTGCTGTAAAATGACATCACCAGAGTCCCCCTAAAATATAAGTTGTTCGCAGTCTAACCTGTTAAAGCGGCGGGGTCACCTATCGCGTGGGGACGATGCCAGGTAAGAGCAGAAACCGCTCAAATTAGTTCTCTTTCAGGGGCACATAGATTAGGCTGATGCAACAGCAATCACTGTCTTTTGTTCTGAAAGGGTTCGCCAACAATGCGCTTTACCTCCTTGGCTTCTTCGCCCCAATCAAGCTGCTCCCTACCAAGTGTTTTCCTATTCTGCGGCCCATTTCTGGTGATTGGCTTATTGGTTTTGTCATCGGCGTCTACGGCTCAGGCAACCGGCCTTTTGGACAGTGCGAAATCATTGCTGAATCTGAATTCCTCTCAGTCCACTGCGCCCGACGTATCCGGGCTCAGCAGTGCCGACATCACCAAGGGGCTGAAAGAAGCTCTGCGCATCGGCAGCGAGCGGGTCGTCGATACGCTGGGGGTAAAAGACGGGTTCAACACCGACCCTGTCGTGCATATCCCCCTGCCGGATCAGCTAAAGACAGTACAATCCATGTTGTCCAAGGTTGGCCTGGGCAGTCTGGGTGAGGAAGTTGAGTTAAAGATGAACCGCGCCGCAGAAAGCGCGATGGAAGACAGTGGCGAGATTGTCATCAACGCTATTCAAGCCATGAGTGTGGACGATGCCAAAGGCATTCTACAGGGTCCCGATGACGCCGCGACACAATATCTGGCACGCGTGTCAGGCGACGACATCAAGGCGAAAATCCGCCCCATCGTCGACCAGGCGCTGACAGAGGTTGGCGCGGTAGAGGCTCTGGATAAAATGATGGCCAGCTACAAGAAAATGCCCTTTGTTCCAGATGTGAAGGGTGATCTGACAACCCACGCAACCGAAAAAGCCTATGAAGGGTTGTTTCATTATGTTGCGCAGGAAGAAGCCGCCATTCGCGAAAATCCGGCAAAACGAACCACAGAACTGCTGCAAAAGGTGTTTTCGAAATAGCGCATCAGGCTCTTGGCGGATGCTACAGCATGCTGCGCAGCATTACTCTAAAGTGGCCAGCTTGGCCGATCCATGGAAAAAGTTTCTGTGATCCGCGCATAGTCGCGATAGCCTAACCGCGCAATGGGATCGACTCTTCTGATATCGACAATGCCGTCCACCAGAACAGCGTCGTCGATATGAATGCCTATCACCTCCCCAAAGATAATGGTGTTGGACCCATTTTCCTGGGTCGAAGGAAGGTCGACGACTTTCACCAATTTGCATTCCAGCTGAATTGGACTTTCCCGAACGCGTGGCGGCGCCACCAGAAGGGACGGCACCGGGGTCAGGCCGGCCAGTTCAAATTCATCAACCCCGTGCGGTGCAGAAACCGCCGATATGTTTACCGCCTCCCGCAAGGGCCAGGTCGCAATATTGTGAACGAACTCACCTGTCTCCAGAATATTTCTGACGGAATCCTTTGGGCCGTCATGCTGAGTATGGGGACCCGTAGACGAGAACATGACCTGTGGCGGGAAGTATGAAACACCATTAAAGAAAGAATACGGTGCCAGATTGACGTTACCGTCCTTATCCATACTGGAAATCCAGCCTATTGGACGCGGGACAATCAGACCATTGAAAGGGTTATGCGGCAGGCCGTGCGGTTCGCTGGCTTTGTAAAACATACCACTCCTTATGGAAGGAAAACGGATCCTGAAACGCGCCCTGCCTAAAGGTCCGGATTGTTTCGCATTGCCAGGATCTGATCGCACATATTCAGGTTCAGCTTGATCATCTTATCCAGCAATTCGGGTTCCCGCGCACCGCCATCGGCCATCGCAACTGTGACCTTCGTCATAAAATCGCTGATTTTCGACAATAATCCGGCCGTTTCAGTGGTCACATCTTCTGAAAAATGGCGGGGCAGAAAGTTGGAGATAAACCGCCACAGGAAGAGATTGGTTTCCAGAATGCTTTGCCAGGCCTCCCCGGAAACATTGTTCAGTTTCGCGGCCTCAATCTGTTCCGCCATGTCCAGGAACGGAAGCGCCATATCATCGATCAGCTCTTCACGAGACCGCCCCTCCAACATCGCTGAATCAATTCGAATACCCGCATTGCTGTTTGACTCGCCCATACTCAGCCCCCTGTGCGTCGCAAATTTCTTCCCAGTATAGATTCCGGGCGCGCTCAATTCCAGATCGCGCATGGATAATGTCGCATAATGCGGTCGGTTGCGTCTATTTAAATAGTAACCTGCACATTAAACGTGTATGCGTTTCTGTGCATTTATCCGTCTATACCAAAGTGTTAATGTGGCCTGAGAATTCCAAAAGCGACCAATGCTGCAATTTTTTGGACATTCAACACTAGTTGTGTGAGTATGGGATTAAGGATGGGTAAGAAATCCAACAATAAACACCGCTGATGATTAAAAAAATGTGCACCGCAAGATTTCGGTTTGCAAAACGTCATCAGATTTGGAATATTTTCTTACCTAACCAGAATAGAGCTGCGATAGCAGCCGTTTGGGAGCATTAAAAAGGGCCTGAGCAAGCTGCTTGACCAGTTATGAAACTGGCAACAACCGAAAGAATAGGGGACAATACCACATGAAACTCAAATCAATCCTGGTCGCAGGCGCGGCTTTGGCAATGACGGCTACCGTCGCCAATGCAGCCACGCTTGAAGACGTTAAAGCAAGTGGCGAACTGAATTGCATCGTCACCACCGGCCTCGTCGGCTTTGCATACACGGATGCCAACGGACGCTGGAACGGCTTTGACGTCGATTTCTGTCGTGCCACTGCGGCAGCCGTGCTGGGCGATGGCGAGAAAGTGAAATTCGTCCCGACCACGGGTAAAACCCGCTTTACCGCCCTGAACTCTGGCGAAGGCGACATCCTGTATCGGAACACAACGGTCACGATGAGCCGTGACGCCGACCTGAAGCTCACCTTCCTGGGCGTCAACTACTATGACGGTCAGGGTTTCATGGTGAACAAGGCTTTGGGTGTTACCTCTGCGAAAGAACTCAATGGCGCATCGGTCTGCATCCAGACCGGGACGACAACGGAATTGAACCTGGCCGATTACTTCCGTGCTCAGGGCATGTCCTATGAGCCGGTTCCGATCGAAACCAACGAAGAAGCCCGGACCAACTATCTGAGCGGTCGTTGCGATGTGTACACCACGGATGCGTCCGGTCTTGCGGCAACCCGTGCGACCTTTGAAGCACCCAAGGATCATATCCTGCTGCCAGAAATCATCTCCAAAGAGCCTTTGGGCCCGGCCGTGCGCCAGGGTGATGATGCCTGGGCGGACACGACCCGTTGGGTTCTGAACGCACTGATCGAAGCCGAAGAATATGGCATCACCGCAGCAAATGCTGATGAAATGGCCGCCAATCCGCCAAACCCAAGCGTTGCCCGTATCCTGGGCGCCGAAGGTAACTACGGCGAAATGATTGGTCTCGACAATCAATGGGCCCTGCGCGCGATCAAAGCCGTGGGTAACTATGGTGAGATCTTCGACCGCAACATCGGTCCGAACACTGAAATCGGTCTGGAGCGTGGGTTGAACGCTCTCTGGAGCCAAGGCGGCATTCTTTACGCACCGCCAATCCGCTAAAGACTGAATGAGTATCCGAGGCGGTTCCGAAAGGTGCCGCCTCGGTTCTTTCAGCCCTATGTTCCTTTACAAGCTTGGCTCCCGTTTTGTGCTGACCGGCAATAGGTCATCGTAACCGGACGGTATTTGCCATTCACACCCTTTGACGAGGCCCCAGTTACGGCAAACCTCGAGGGAGACTCTTGATGTCTGTAGCATCTGACACTGATTCCACACCGCAGCGTGGCGGAATAATGCGATTGTGGTACGATAGCGAAGCACGACAAGTCATCATTCAGATCTTCACGATCGCCGTTCTTTTCGCACTGGTCTTTTACCTTATTCGCAATGCCATCATTAATCTGGACGCGATTGGTAAAACGCTGGGCTTCGAGTTCCTTCTCCAGCCCGCCAATTACGACATCAATCAATCTTTTCTGGAATATGACTCGCGCAGTACGAACCTGAAAGCTGCTGTCGTCGGCTTGCTGAACACATTCCTTGTCGCCGGGTTGGGTATCCTCATCGCAACGGTTGTCGGCTTCATTATGGGTGTTCTGCGATTGAGCAAGAACTTCCTGATGAACCGTCTGGTCTATTGCTATGTCGAAGCATTGCGCAATGTTCCGGTTCTGCTGTGGATCCTGTTGATGCACGGCTTTATCGTGATCAATATGCCTGGTCCTAGGCAGGCGCTTGGTCTGGGCGAGTCCTTCTTCTTCTCAAATCGTGGCATCAATATGCCAAGCCCGGTTCCACATCCGCTGTTCTGGGCGACGGCAATTACCTTTATTCTGGGAATAATTGGCGCGATTATCTTCAAGCGTTATGCCAAAAAAATACAGGATGAAACGGGTAAGATTTTACCAGTCCTGTATGTTTCCCTGGGTCTGATCGTTGTGCTGCCCGTGATCGTTTACTTTATCACCGGTGCACCCCTGGACTGGGACACGCCTGTTATGAAGGGGTTCAACTTCCAGGGCGGCTATGTCGTCAAACCGGAACTGATTGCCCTGACATTGGCTTTGGCGCTTTATACCTCCGCCTTTATCGCGGAAACGGTTCGGGCCGGCATTCTGGCCGTGAATTATGGTCAGACGGAAGCTGCGGGCGCCTTGGGACTTCGCAATAACCGGACCCTGCAACTGGTGGTCATTCCCCAAGCAATGCGCGTTATTGTTCCGCCTTTGACCAGCCAATATCTGAACCTGACCAAGAACTCATCCCTGGCCATTGCCATTGGATATATGGACATCACAGCCACGCTGGGGGGCATCACATTGAACCAGACCGGGCGGGAAATGGAATGCATGGTCCTGGTCATGGCGATCTATCTGTGCATCTCGCTGGCGGTGTCAGGCTTTATGAACTGGTATAACAACCGAATTAAACTGATAGAGCGATAGGAGGCTGAGATGAGCGACGCAAAAAGCTACGAGCCAGGTCAACATCCCAGCCTTGCGCCCCCGAAGAACCTTGTCGGCTGGCAACGCTGGATTTGGGATAACCTGTTTGGAACCGTCACCAATACGGTACTGACCCTGCTGTCAGTATACCTGCTGTATCTGATCGTGCCGGGCATACTGGACTATTTCATTTTCGATGCCGTTGTTAACGCCAGTTCACGGGCAGAATGCGCAGAACTCGGAAAAGGGGCCTGCTGGGCCTTTATCGGGGACCGGTTCCAGGTTTTCATCTATGGGTTCTATCCAAATGAATTGCGCTGGCGCCCCAATCTGACTTTTGTCCTGTTGTTCGTTGCCTTGGCGCCGGTGCTGTATGACAACATCCCGTTCCGTAAATATGGCCTGATGTTCTCTCTCGCCTTCCCAATCATCGCGGGGGTTCTGATGGTGGGTGGCGTGTTTGGCCTGGAACCTGTTGACACCCGGTTGTTTGGCGGCGTGTTGCTGACGATCGTGATCGGCGTCACCGGCATTACCTTCTCGCTTCCATTGGGCATCCTTCTCGCTCTGGGTCGGTATTCCAACCTGCCCGCGATCAAGATCGTCTGTACCGTCTTTATCGAATTCATCCGGGGGGTTCCCCTGATTACCTTGCTGTTTGTCGCTTCGACGATGTTGAGCTATTTCCTGCCGCCGGGGACGACCTTTGATCTTCTGCTGCGGGTTCTGATCATGGTGACCCTGTTTGCCTCTGCCTATATGGCGGAAGTTATCCGGGGGGGGCTGCAATCCCTGCCCAAGGGCCAGTTCGAAGCCGCCGACGCCATGGGTCTGAAATATTGGCAGACGATGCGACTGATCGTTCTGCCGCAAGCCTTAAAGATATCAATTCCAGGTATCGTGAACACCTTTATCGGCCTGTACAAAGATACGACATTGGTGATCGTGATCGGGATGCTGGACGTTCTTGGCGTTGCAAAATCCGCGGTGTCTGACCCGGTCTGGAATGGGCTTTCCGTAGAAATCTACGTTTTCGTGGCAGGATTCTTCTTCATCTGCTGCTTTGGTATGTCCAGGTATTCCATGTATCTGGAGAAAAAACTGCACACAGGCCACAAACGCTAATCGCGCGACGAGAGGATACTGACATGGCAGAGGTTGCCACAAGTAAGGTTGAAAATGAAAACGCCATTGAAGTGCGGCAAATGCACAAATGGTATGGTGAATTTCACGTTCTCAAAAACATCAATCTGACCGTTAAACGGGGCGAGCGGATCGTAATCTGTGGCCCATCCGGGTCTGGTAAATCAACAATGATCCGCTGTATGAACCGGCTGGAGGAACATCAGCAAGGTCATATCCTGGTGGATGGCATCGAATTGACGAACGATTTGAAGAATATTGATGCGATCCGCCGTGAAGTCGGTATGGTGTTCCAGCACTTCAATCTGTTTCCGCATCTGACGGTCCTTGAGAACTGCACGTTGGCGCCGATCTGGGTTCGCAAGACACCCAAGCGCGAAGCAGAAGAAATCGCCATGAAATTCCTGGAACGGGTCAAAATCCCGGAACAGGCATTAAAATATCCGGGTCAGTTGTCCGGTGGTCAGCAACAGCGCGTTGCCATTGCCCGATCCCTGTGCATGAACCCGCGTATCATGCTGTTTGATGAGCCGACATCTGCCCTGGACCCGGAAATGATTTCCGAAGTGCTGGATACGATGATCGACCTTGCCTCAACCGGCATGACAATGCTGTGTGTGACCCATGAAATGGGCTTTGCACGCAAAGTCGCCGACCGTGTAATCTTTATGGATGGCGGGGAAATCATCGAGGAAAACAAACCTGAGGAATTCTTCACCAATCCACAAAACGAGCGCACGAAACTGTTCCTGAGCCAGATACTGGGACATTAAACCCGGCGAAAAAATTGCCTGAGTTTAGGGAGATATCAGACTAAAGAGGGGATGGTCGCCACCCAATCGCAGTGGCACCTCATCAGCAAACGGGCGTCAGTGGCAATCCTCTGACGCCCGTTTCCTATCGCGCTACAGTGCGGTGAAGAACCAATAAAGGGTACGAAATGAAGATTGCGATTGTTGGGGCGGGTGCTATCGGGGGCATGATCACGGCACTATTGGCCAGGATTGGGGCGGACCCTCTGTTAATCGCGCGCGGTTCGACTTTGGCTGCGATCCGCCAATATGGCCTGACCTTTGAAGATGCCACATTCCAGGACGCTGCAAGCGGTTTCACCTGTCACCCCAGAGTCACGGATGCGCCACAGGTTGAGGGCCCACAGGACCTGATCATTATTGCCGTCAAGGCCCACCAGATTAAAAGCGCCCTGCCCATGATTACCCCGTTGATGGGTCCCAACACCCATATTCTAACCGCCATCAATGGCCTGCCCTGGTGGTTCTTCCAAGGCGCGGACGGTCCCCACAAGAATCACATCCTGAAACATGTGGATCCGGATGGCACCCTGTCACGGCAGTTCGATCCGTCCAGAATTATTGGATGTGCCGTCTATCTGGCTTCAGAAGTCATCGCCCCCTACACGATCAAAAGTTCAGGGGCGAACAGACTGGTCATCGGCGCCATCACACAACCGCCCCCTGCCATCCTGTCAGAAATCGCACCCGTCATGGAAGCGGCGGGACTGACATGCACCGTGTCTGAAGCAATCCGCGCCGACGTGTTGAACAAGCTGATGGGGAATTTGTGGGCGAACCCGCTTTCTGTCGTGACCGGCGGAACACTTGATATCATGACCCATGATCCACAGATTTCTGGGATCGGGCGGCGTATGATGGAAGAGTTCTCAGACCTGTGTGCCGCGTTGAAGGTTTCCCTGTCCGTCACCATCGATCAGCGGTTCCAGGGGGGCCTGAAACTGGGGGCATTCCGGACCTCCATGCTGCAAGATTATGACCGTGGACGCGCCATAGAACTGGATGCGATCCTGGGCGCGGCGATAGAAGTCGCCGACCTGCTGAAGACGCCGTGTGATACAATGCGGATGGTCTATGCCCTGACCCGAATGCGGGCAGAAGCGACAGGCTGTTATCAAAAGCCCGTATAGGGTAAATCGGGGCGTTCGTCCTGTGGTCCGTCTTTACCTTGATCGCAATTTACTAGAGTATCGCTTTGCTGCTCATGCGAACGCATGATGCTCGCTTGTCCTTTGTCAGCTCATGCGAACGCATGATGCTAGCATATTGTTTGTCAGCTCATGCGAATGCATGATGCTAGCATATTGTTTGTCAGCTCATGCGAACGCATGATGCTTGTGTCCTGATCTCCCACGGTGGAATTGTAAATGACCCGTGAAAAGCCGCCATCGTCAACGGTCCTGGCCCAGACTCAGGAGTCTTTCGTCAGTCATAAGCCCAATCGACGCCGCATCCTCGCCACGGGCCTGGGGGGTGCTGTGGTGGGATTGTTGCTGCCAACTCCGTTTACCCCCCTATCGGCGCAGGATGAACGCCCCAGCCTTTCCTTTTTCCGGATCGGGACCGGCCCTTCAGCAGAGTCACTTTACAGCCTGGGGACCGCGATTTCAGCAGGGATCAGTCGTCCCCCCGGCAGCAGCCCGTGTGATGAAGGGGGCATCTGCGGTGTTCCCGGACTGATCGCGGTAGCTCAGACCCGCGCTGGGTCCATCCCCAATATTCGTGACATTCGCGATGGCGTTCTGGAATCAGCGCTGGTCCACGCAGATATGGCCTATTGGGCCTTTACCGGCGGTGGCCCCTTCGCGGACGAGGCCAGCGTTCCCGACCTGCGTGTAATCGCAGACCTGATCCCCGTCTCCCTGCATATTGTTGTTCGGGCCGATTCCGGTATCAACAGCATCCGGGACCTGAAAGGGCGCACCATATCCCTTGGCGCCAGAGGGGCCGGGACAGGCACAATCGTAAACACGCTGTTGCGCCTGAATGGCCTGAATCTCCAAGACATCAAACCGGTATATTTGCGCCCAGGCCCAGCCGCAGACCATTTGATCACCGGGGTTATTGACGCGTTCTTTGAAATGGGGGCCGCCCCTATCGAAGCCATTTCAGAGCTTCAACAGGAAGAGACCATAAAACTGTTGCCCATCGATGGCGCGGCGCAACAAACCTTGAAGGGATTCTTCCCATTTCTGTCTGCAGGAACCATCCCATCCCAGGTTTATCGCAAGATTGAAGAAATCACGACCGTAAAGCTGGGCGTTAAATGGGTGGTTAAAGAAAAAATGGATGCGGTATTGATACAAAATATCACGCGCGCGCTGTGGCAAAGCAGCACGGCAGATTTATTCAATCACAACAATCCGGGTTTGACCTTCCCGACGGTAGAGGAAGGGCGCCCGAAAGGACGTGTTCCGGTCCATCCAGGTGCCCAAGCCTACTACGATACAATTCACAGCAGTTGATAGAAACTCTAGCGCATCATGCCTTCGCATAGGTTCACACAGGCTTTGTTCTAATGCGACATCAGAACGGGCACAGTCATTTCCTTCAGGATCGTGTGGGTCACGCCGCCCAGTATCGTTTCCCGCAAGCGGGAATGGCCATACGCTCCCATTACAATCAGATCCGCACCAAGATCAGACGCTTCATTCAGAACGACTGAGCCGACATCCACACCTTTTCCAGGGGAATGGCGCAGTTCCGCAGAAATGTTATGTGACGCCAGCAATCGCGCGGCGTCATCGGCTGATACAGCAGGATTCTTTTGGCTCTCCCCAACACTCAACACCGTCACTTTTGATGCTTCATTCAACAGGGGGATAGAATCTGACAGCGCCCGTGCAGCTTCGCGTGTATCGGTCCAGCACAACAGAACATGCCCGCCAATCGGCTTTTTCTTCCCGATATAGGGAATGATCAGAACCGGGCGACCGCTTTCCAGCACGACATTATCGGGAAGATCTTCAATTTCCACGAAATCCGTGTCCGGCTCGGACTGACCCAGAATGACCAGATCACAGCCCCGTGCTATGCGCGACAAGGCGCGGGTCGCATCCCCTTTTGCCATCACGAATTCGGATCGATCCGTCCAACCGGATGCCGCCACCAGTTTTTCGAAAGATACTTTTGCTGCTTCGACATAGCGGCGCTGTTCGTCTGCCATTGAAGCAATGACATCTGCTGGAATCTGTGCCGCAGCATAGGTTGGAATGCGCGGCTCTGCCTCTACAGCGCAACCAATCAGATGCGCATCCTGTGCTTCCGCCAGTTCCAGCGCGGCGGATAGCGCACGCTCAGAACGTTTGGATCCATCAAAATGAACCAAAATTCGCTTCACAGTCATATCATATCTCCTCGCATAACACTGATTATTGCCAAATCTTATGGCAGCATCCTATGCCTCCCACTTCGGGACCGCGTTGATGCAAATCAAGGCTGCAAAGAAAATGTGATTAAATCATACCCAGCAATCGCCACCACGCAAAAGTCAGGGGCAGAATGATCAGGACACTTAGAATACCAACCAGAACAACCAGTTTGGTGGCATCGATCAACCGGGCGCCGGTCATACCGATCGCCAATACCAGCGGGGGTGCCTGATAGGGTAAAATGGTTGTGGAATAGGACAGGACAACGCTGGCCAATACCGTTTGCAGCGGCAAACCAGAGGCGACATGCAACGGTTCGGCTAACGGAACCATAACTGCAGGCAGGCCCGGCATCGTGGATACAAGCGATGTCACGCCCCCCCCCAATGCCAATGAGAAGAAGTTCTGCACCGCGGCCCCTGGAGCCAAAGGAAGAATATCGGCCATTGCCGTCCCCAACAGCGCCCCAAGACCACTATCAGCAATCAGGGCCCCCATGCCCAGAATACTGGCAACATAGATTGCAGGGGCAATATTGATCTGTTTGAACGCGTCCTTTGGCAATACGCCGACACCTGGCAGCAAACACAATACAGCCGCCACCAGCCCAATCCAGGCGGGTGAGATGCCATGCCAAATATCCGTCGACCATCCCAACAGGGCAAACAACAGAATAAAGGCCAATCGTCTTTCTTCAGCCGACAAGGGCGAAGACTGTTCCGTTTCTGTCTGTATTGTGACCGATTGACGAAACAGGAAGCAGCCAACCAGCCAAATCAGGATTGCTTTCCCAAACCCTAGCAAAGGAAAGTGCAGCAACATCCATTCGCCATATAGGGGGGCGACACCATAGATTTTCTCAACCGCACCGACATAGACCATGTTGGGGACGGTGGCTGGCAATATGCCGTTGGGAGGATTGAAGCAGGCAAACCCGACAACCAGCGCCACGCCGCTGCGCCCCAGTGACTTCTCCGCCAGGCCATAGCGATCCGCCAGGGCCAGCGCGATGGGCATCAACAACACGATGCGACCCATGCTGGAGGGCATAAAGAAGGAAATAGCCATGGCAACAAAGATCAACCCCGCGATCAAGCCGGTATAATTGGCTGGAAACAACCGCGCCAGCGCCCGGGCGATGCGGGCCCCCAGGCCGGTTTTATGGATCGCCAGGCCAATCACCATGCCAGATACAACCAGCCAGAATGCCTTGCTGGCGAAACCGGTGAAGACCAGGTCCGCCGGGGCAATACTGAAAACCATGGCGAATGCGAAAAACAACAGCGCAGTCAAATGTTCTGCCACCGCGCCCGTTGCAAACAGGGTGATTGTCCCAGCCACCAGCCCCGCGACAGGCGCCACTGTTGGCCCCAGCCCTAGGGGATCCAGCGCACCGATAACAACTGCCCCCGCCAGGCCGAACCATGCTAAAATCGAAGTAGACGATACAGACCCTGACATGATCCCTAACTTTTCCCGAAAATTTTAATTCCCTAAGCGGGCATTGCTTGTTTGCGTAAACCAGCGATAGGTATCCTCCAACCCCTGTCGCAAGGACAAAGCGGGCTTCCATCCCAACCCTCGCAACCTGGAAGAATCCGCCAATTTCCGGGGTGTTCCATCAGGCTTTTCGGAATCAAAAATCAGATCCCCCTGAAAACCGACGACCTCACAGATCAGTCTGGTTAAATCAGCGATGGTGACCTCTTCCCCTGATCCGACATTGACCATCGAATAGGGTGTGTCATTTTCCAGACAATAGCGCGCGGCGGCTGCCATATCATCGACATGCAGAAATTCACGCAATGGCGTTCCCGTGCCCCAGACCGTCATGGTCTTGGCCCCCGCCAGTTTTGCTTCATGCGCCTTGCGCATCAGGGCCGGAATGACATGGCTTTTCTCAAGGTCAAAATTATCACCGGGCCCATACAGATTTGTCGCCATCAATGTGATGGAGGACAAACCATATTGCTTAGCATAAGCCTCACACATTTTAAGCCCGGCTATTTTCGCAATTGCATAGGCCTCGTTGGTTTCTTCCAACGGACCGGTCAGCAAGTGATCTTCCTGGATCGGCTGGGGAGCAAATTTTGGATAGATGCAGGTCGACCCCAGATAAATCAGCTTGGCAACCGCCTGTTGGCGACACGCCTCAATGACATTGGTCTGAATGGCCAGGTTGTCATGAATGAAGGTTCCCGGAAAATCCCGATTGGCCACAATTCCGCCAACCATAGCCGCGGCGCAAACCACATAGCGAGGACGTTCCGCAGCGAAGAAATCCCGAACAGCCGATTGCTCTCTAAGGTCCAGTTCGGATGAGCGTTTGGTAATCAGATTGGTATAACCCGCCGCCTGCAGCGCGCGGACAATTGCCGATCCGACCAGACCGCGATGCCCGGCAACAAAAATGGAATCTGATAGACCGGGTTTCGTCACAGGCTTTATGCCCCAACCGGGCTGGGAACCGTATGACCAGCATCCAGCAAAACCTTTTCGCGACGCGCCAGGTCCATGTCGTTATCAACCATCATGGCAACGAGCTCCTGAAAACCGACCTTTGGCTCCCATCCCAATTCCTTTTTGATCTTGCTGGGATCCCCTAGAAGATAATCAACTTCCGTCGGGCGCAGATAGCGTGCGTCGAATTCAACATGTTTTTTGTAATCCAACCCGGCATAGCCAAAGGCTGCTTCCAGGAATTCCCGCACGGAATAGGCCTTGCCGGTCGCAACGACATAATCATCTGGCTTTTCCTGTTGCAGCATCAGCCACATGGCCTGGACATAATCACCGGCAAAACCCCAATCCCGTCTGGCGTCCAGATTGCCTAAGAATAACTTATCCTGCAGGCCAAGCTTGATGCGCCCAACCGCCCGGGTGATCTTCCGGGTCACAAAGGTTTCTCCCCGGCGTGGGCTTTCGTGATTGAACAGAATGCCATTGGCAACATACAGGCCGTATGCTTCCCGGTAATTCTTACAGAACCAGAATCCCGCGACCTTTCCCACGGCATAGGGGCTGCGCGGATAGAATTCTGTCGCTTCGTTCTGCGGTGGATTTGCCGCGCCAAACATCTCAGAACTGCCCGCCTGATACAGCTTTGCGGATTTCTTGGCCGTGTGAATATAATCCCGCAAGGCTTCCAGCAGCCTTAAGGTTCCCGTCCCAACAACATCGGCTGTATATTCAGGCTGATCAAAACTGACCCGGACATGGCTTTGCGCGCCCAGATTATAAACCTCGTCTGGTTGAACATGTTCCAGGATCCGGCGCAGACCTGATCCGTCCGCCAGATCCCCGTAATGCAATTTCAAATGCAGATGGCTTTCATGGGGATCCTGATAGATATGATCAATCCGCTCCGTCGTGAACGTGGACGCCCGGCGCACGATGCCGTGGACCTCATATCCCTTTTTCAACAGAAACTCCGCCAGATAGGAACCGTCCTGACCGGTAATCCCCGTGATCAACGCTTTTTTCATTCGAAACACCTTGCTGGATAAATCAAATCCCGACAGACGCCCCTGTCCGGGACGAAGTATTTGTTTTTATAACACCATGCCAAATCACCCTATATGGACTCACGCGATTGCATCTGGTTTTGGCATCCTGATCTAGCTACGCGCCCCGCCCCGGACGGTCAAGGATTCGCGCAAGGGATGGCACCAAAGCGCAATTTAATGATACGCTGCGGCAATACAGTATTTTCTTATCAGAAAGTCCCCCATGCCAGAATTGAACGACATTCAGAACTATCATGCCCATGTCTATTACGATGCCGAAACCATTGATCAGGCCCGTGCCCTTTTGGTGGAAGCGCGCGATACATTCGGGTTGGAAATGGGGCGTATGCATGAGCGTTTGGTGGGGCCCCATCCCCGCTGGAGCTGCCAATTAACGGTGCCGGTGGAGACTTTCGCCACCGCCATCCCCTGGCTGAATTTAAAGCGCGCCGGGCTTACAATCTTCGTTCATCCCCAAACCGGAGACGATCTGTACGATCACCGGGACGCGGCGATCTGGCTGGGCGACAGCGTCCCTTTAAACATCGAAATGTTTTTACCCTAGATCAAAGCTGTCGAACCCGAACTCGTTACCGATGACAGTTTTGCGGAGAAAACATGGGGAAGAGCCTCATGCGCTCGCATGATGCTCTCAATGTATGAGCTCATGCGCTCGCATGATGCTCTAATGCATGTTCCAGCAATTCCAGGCGGTCCTGGCCCCAGAACCCCTCTCCCTTGTAGGAATACCAGGGCACGCCGAAACAACCCGCCTGCAGGGCCAATTCAGATTCCGCCACGCCCTTGGCTTTAATGGCATCGGTCTGAGCTTCCGCCACCAAGGCGTCCCCATTCAGGCCGGCCTCAGTGCCAATTTCCGCCAGCGTTGACCAGTCGGAAACATCACGGTCCTGCTGCCATACGGCCTTCATTAAGGCGTAGGACAAGCTGCCCAGATCAGCACCCGCCTGAGCCGCAGCAAGGGAAAATTGCAGCGAGGGGCGATCGTTCACCGGGAAAAACTTTGGTTCAAAGTTGATTGGCATGTCCAGATATTTCGACCAGCGTTTCAGCTCCACCATCCGGTACGCGCGGCGTTCGGGCGGGCGCTTTGCCAGGGGAAGACCGCCTGTCTTGGGAAACACTTCCGCAACGGTGATGGGGTGAAAGTTAATCAATACGCCCCGACGTTGCGCCAATGACAAAAAGCGCGGATGCCCGAAAAATGCCCAGGGGGATACATGGCTGTAAAAATAATCAATCGCTTGGGGCATGTCGGCTCCTCCTGTTGGTGTATTTCAGGCTGTTTCTAAGACAAGTCGGCCAGATAAGCAGCAGCAAGGCGTTGGCATGCCATATCGGGCTGACCATCTATCCTGTCGGGTCGAAAGCGTCGTTGAAATGCTGATATCCGATTCTCTGCCATGGGGTCATAGCCGATGCGGGTCAACAAGGAATCCAAGTGTTCCTGGGTATCGATACCAGCCTTTGGAAAGACCCCGATATCAGCCTCTGCCAATGCAGGCCAGGGAAACAGTTCACCAGGATCCAGCTTGCGATCCGGCGCAATATCGGAATGCCCGACAATGCCCGATGCAGGAATATTGTGTCGGTCTAGAATACCCTTCGCCAGATTAATCAAACTGTCAATCTGCGCCGTGGGAAAGGGTTGATACCCGAATTCATGCCCCAGATTCTGCAATTCAATCCCGATGGAGCGTGAATTCACATCCCGTTCTCCCCCCCACTGGCTGAGGCCTGCATGCCAGGCGCGCTTTTCTTCGGATACAAGCTGATGGACATCCCCCGCTTCTGTAATCAGGTAATGGGCGCTAACCTCTGCTGCGGGGTCACACAATCTGGCCAAAGACTCCGCAGCGCTGCGCATCCCAGTATAATGTATGACGAGCATGCTTACCGTCTCGCCGTTGCGGCGATCACCAAAATTCGGGGACGGTGTTTCGATCATCCGCATCCTGGTCTCAAACTCTCTAATGGGGCCGAACAGGAGCGATTTCGCCCCGTGCGGCCTGGCGCAATGCGACGATGCCAACACCGACAATGATCAATCCACCGCCAATCACCATCTCCATTGTCATCGCCTCTCCCAGTGCCAGAACGCCACCGGCAACGCCGACGACAGGCAATAATAGTGTGAAAGGAATGACCCTGCTCAACGGATAGCGTTTGATCAGACCGTACCACAAACCATAGCCGACGATGACAACCAGAACCGATTGATACAGGACAGAGATCACCGCATTAACACTGATCATGCGCATCGCGTCCCATTGTCCGGTTTCGGTCGCCAAGGAAATCAGCAACAGCGGCGGCGTGGCGAACAGCGCCATCCAACCATTCAGGGCAAAGGGACCGATGGAGCCCAACTGCTTTGCCTGAACGGCCGCTACGGCCCAGGCAAATGTGCCACCGACCACCATCAGAATTGGCAACAGGGCGCCGTCGAAGCGGGGTTCACCGGCTATGACGAAACATCCACCAAAGGCAATCGCGATGCCCAGAACCCGTTTCCATCCCGGATAATCCCGAAACAGAACTGCGGATAATATCACCGCAAAGGGGGTGTTTAACTGACTTAACAAGGCAACCGTGGATGCATCGATCAAGTGGATCGCGTTGAACATCAGGCCGAAATGGATAACGCCCAACATCATGGAATAGGCGATCAACGCCTTTCCTCGACCATGAGGCCATTTGATAAAAGGCACTAGAATCAGGGCAACGACGCCAAAGCGCAGCGCCATAAACAAAAAGGGCGGAATTTCCGCCACACCGATTTTAACGAAAACAAAATTAAGACCCCAGATCGTGACCACGAACAGGACAATGGCAAGATCAAAAGGTTTCATGCCCCCGCGGAACCCTTCCGCCTACGGATACGGTCATAGGCGGCGTTGATTTTGGCCAGACGTTCATTGGCAACAGCAACGAATTCCTCCGGCATGCCTTTGGCAATCAGCTTGTCTGGATGATTTTCAACCACCAGCGCCCTGTGCGCCTTCTTGATTTCTTCCTCGCTGGCATCCCGGGACACGCCAAGTATTTGATACGGATCAGCCTGTTCGCCATCCAGCTGCAAGGCGGTCACACGTTCAAATTTCTGATCATCAAATCCGAAAATTTGTGCAACACGTTTCAGGAATTCCAATTCGCCCGGATGTATCACACCGTCCGCCTTGGCAATATGGGCCAGGCACCATAACAGTTCTTCCAACACTTCCGGTGTGGATTGGAACATGCCGGCAACCTGTTCCGCGTAGGGTTCGAACCCCCTGGCATCCTGACGCGCCTGATTAAAGATGCGCGCGACATTCTTCATCTCGTCTTCAGGCACCTTGAAGACTTCCTTGAATGCCGTGACTTCATCTTCGGTCACCACGCCGTCGGCTTTCGCCATTTTGGCGCCCAGCACGATAACCGCAATGGTAAAACCAACGGAGCGTTTCGCGCGATCCGGGTCCACCTCGCCGTCATTGCGCATGCGGTCGACAAAATGGCCACCAACCGCACCCACCAACAGCCCAATAGGACCCCCCAGCGCCAAACCGGCGGCACCGCCAACAATCTTTCCCCAGATGCTCATCTATCCAAACCCAATCCTACGTCGAAATGCGGTTATGCAGTTATCCCCGCCCTGCCCCGAACCGGCAAGACAGAAGTGACAGGCCCAACTATACAGGACGCCGATTCCGCATCATTCCCGTCGCGGATCCGGTGCGGGGCCAACCCGCCCAATCCCAGGCAACTTCAAATTCATATCTTGTGGATCCAACCCGATTGTAAGCCCCAACAGATTCACTTCCGCCCCCTCATCCAGGGCCAGCGTCACACCCAACACACCCAACAGGCTGACCTGCGCACCAGTGCCGCTGGGTGTCCAATCCACCAGCCTGAACCCGCCCAGATAATCCTTGCCCACGGCATGGGGGGGCATTTCCAACTGCAACTGTGGTACTTCCCGCCCAATCCAGGCGATGAAGGTATTGCTGTTTGGCCCCGGCCACGCCGTATAGCTATCGGGATAGGGATAGCTGGCGACGGCGGCTTCCACCGCGTCGATCAATTCCGCCGCACGATCCCCGCGCAGGTCCAGAATCAGATCCGGTTTCGATCCATACCAATGCCGGTCCGGGGCCTCCCAACGGCTGATCACCTTGTTACCGGATCGCCATCCAATTACGTGATGAGTTTGATATTGCGCCGCATCGGGGCGTTTTGTAGCGATCCAGGTGTGCACAGCAAATGCCCCTCGCCAGCCAAATGTCCGCGCGGCATACACCTGAATGACAGCCTTGGGTTCTTGCGATGGTAATGGCGCAATACCTGCAGAATCAGACCGCGCCGACCGCCAGCTTTGGGCCAGCCGTGTATCATCAGCGACCAGCACTGTAGCGGGCCCGACCAGCAATACGCCCAGCACCATAATGATCAGAGTAACCGCCCGAAGCGGCCTTTGAATAAGCCATTTTTTCATAGTTCAAAGATCTATAGGGCCAGCATGGCAAAAACAGGGCAGAACAGTAATTAATTGCCCCTAATCAGGAATTTACCCATCAGGCGATAGCGCAGGGTCCCCTTCCTGGACGCGAATGGCACGCACAACGGTTTCAGCCTGTCCATCACTGAAAGCCTCCCCCGCCGGGGCACAGTAATAGCCCAGAAGGTGGCGCGCCGGAATGTCACCGTCAGGGCTGTAGCCCTGAGCGAACGAAACACAGATATTAGGACCCATGGTAAAGCGTCGCCAAAGAACCGGCCCAACGGCATTCCGACTGGAATACAGGTCCTGAAACACCAGTTCCCTTTGCGCCAGAATATCCCAATTGCGGGTTGCCTCTTCCGGCGTTGGCGCATCGCCCATTGGGGCGCCATCCTTGTGGCGCAGTTCCAAAAGGGATGCGGATACATCGTTTCCAGGCGGGCCACGCCACGTACGACGTCGTTTCAACACGTCTGTTTCCCGGTCCCATTGTTCATCATAAAAGGATGCGCCATCGGTCAAGGTTGGCACGTCAATTTGCAGTAGAATCGGAACTGTCCCTTCCCGCATTTGGGCAATGCGGGTCGCCTCGCTGGTGTCCAAAGGATTCCAGCCCAATTCGTCGCATGCGGCCAAAAGTCCGCAAATCCCGAAAAACAATAGTATTTTAGTCAAATATCTCATGGTACCATGAATCTTGTCGGATAGATTCCCTTGTGTCAAAGCGAAGCCGCGCTAAAACAAGGGGAACAGCATGCATTGATTCCGACCTTTTTGGGGTTTAAGACGCTACGGTCGCACATTCTGACAGGGATACTGAGTGTGAAATCGGGCATGGGGGCATGGATTTATGGCATGGACGGGAAGAGAATGGGGATTCGGTCGGGCCTTTTTGCGCCAACCCCCGTCTGATCCTGGCGGGCATATCACCGCCTTTCCAAATCAAACCAAATCCAAAACCGCCACCCAGAATGTGACTGATAAGGACGCCATGCCAGAAAACGCCCCTGCAAACGCACAAGAACAGCCACATCCGTCTGGCACGAGCGAGTCATCAGAATCCGCCGACAACGCGTCGGACAAGTACGCCCATATCGTTGTCGTTGGCAATCAGAAGGGCGGCTCTGGCAAATCCACGACGACCATGCATGTCATCGCCTCGCTGCTGTCGACGGGTGCCAGTGTCGCCAGCATCGATTTGGATGCGCGTCAGGGAACCCTGACCCGTTACATCGAAAACCGGCGTAAATACGCGGAACGACGCGGTATTAATCTGGTAATGCCGACACATCGCCCCATTGAGCCATCCAGCGTTGCCTCAATTGACGTTGCACGCGCACATGATGCTCATTCTGTTGAAAAGGCCGTGCAGGACCTGGCCCCGCGCCACGATTACATCGTGATCGACACGCCAGGGACGGATAACTTCCTCAGCCGCGTTGGACATTCTTATTCCGATACGCTGATCACGCCCCTGAATGACAGTTTCATTGATCTGGATGTTCTGGCGATGATCGATCCGGAAACCTATGCCATGACCCGCCCCAGCAAATATGCGGAAATGGTATTCCAGGTTAAAATGCAAAAAGCCCGCCGGGAAAAAAGCAATCGAACCTTTGATTGGGTCGTGATGCGCAACAGAACCGGCCAGCTGGAATCACGCAATCAGCGATCCATGGAAGAAGCCCTGACGAAGCTCAGTTCACGCATCGGGTTTCGCCAGGTACCCGGCTTTTCCGAACGTGTGATCTTTCGGGAGCTTTTCCTGGACGGCTTGACGCTTTTGGATCTGAAAACACCCGGGACCGATATCCGCATGAACATGTCTCACCTGTCTGCCCGACAGGAAGTGCGCGATTTGATGGCAGCAATTGGTCTGGACCGGGAAACGCAATAGCCAGATAGGGCAACAAATCCAAGGCATAGGGTGACGAATGGCGGAAAAAGCCCATATATAAACCTATGAGCAAACTGCCACGCAATCATAACGCCACCCACGATGTCGACGCGTTCCTGGAAAAGGTCCGCCGCACCCCGGCTCCTGCCGTCCCATCGGGCAAGCGGGGCCGCCTGATTTTTGCGCTGGACGCGACGATGAGCCGCCAGCCAACCTGGGATGCCGCCTGTCAGATCCAGGGGGAGATGTTTGATGCAACCCGGGCAATCGGGGGCCTGGATGTGCAACTGGTCTATTTTCGCGGCTTTGGAGAATGCAAGGCAGGCGCCTGGCAACCCGACGCTGCTGGCCTGGCCCGATTGATGAGTAAGGTTGCCTGTCACGCGGGAAAGACTCAGATCGGCAAGGTTCTGACCCATGTCAAAAAGCAGACGGATCAAGGCAAGGTTGGGGCCGTGGTCTATGTCGGCGATGCTTTCGAAGAAGACATTGACGATGTCTGCCATACAGCCGGAGAATTGGGCATTCTGGGGGTTCCCGTCTTTGTTTTCCAGGAAGGCGCGGATCCGATTGCCCAACGGGCCTTTCGTGAAATTGCCAGACTGACCAATGGCGCCTGGTGCCCTTTTGACCTGGCCAGCGCAGATCGGTTAAAGGCACTGCTATCCGCTGTTGCCGTTTATGCCGCAGGGGGCATGAAGGCGCTGGAGGATTATGGCCGAACAGAGCGTGCCGGCGCGGCCACCGCCTTGCTGCAACAGCTTCAAGGGCCAAAAGGTAAGCCACCACGATGACATGGTTTCTGCTGGGCATTGTCGCCATGGTCGTCCTGTTCACAGCGTTGAATTGGGCGCGCAACGCCAATCCAAAGGATATCATTAAAACGATAAAATGGACCGCGATCGGCCTGGGTGGAGCAATCCTGCTGATCGTTCTGCTGACCAAGAATTTTCAGCTGATCTGGGGACTGGGCGTATTCCTGATCCCGTGGCTTATGCGCCTGAATGCACTGCGCCGCCTTTGGAAATCAATGAAAGGCCCATCCGGGGGGCAACGTTCTCATATTTCCGCCCCATTCTTTGATGTCTATCTGGACCATGATACCGGGGTCATGGACGGGCGCATCAAGGCAGGTCCGTTTGAAGGGGCGCTGTTGTCTGAATTATCGATGGCGGAAGGCCAACAGCTTTACACCCATATCGAAGCGTCCAACGATCCCAGGTCCTTGCAATTGCTGGAAGCCTTTCTGGACCGGGCGCATGGGACCGCCTGGCGTATGTCACAAGGGGAAAAGTCGGAAGAGAACACCGCCGGCTCCACCTCACAGAGGAATCATAGCGGCCAAATGTCGGTCGACGAGGCACTGAAATTGCTGGGCCTGAAGCCCGATGCGACGACCGATGAGATCAAGGCCGCGCATCGGCGCCTCATGAAACAGGTCCATCCAGATACCGGCGGCTCTGCCTATCTGGCCGCACGGGTCAACGAGGCGAAGGACATATTGCTGAACCGTTAAACCGGGTGGGTTGAACAGTTCATTTCCGCCGCATTGCCGGTTGGCTGCATAATCACATTTGAAATCGGATGGGGGCTGACCGACTGTGCATAGGCAGCCTTGTGCGTATCTAGTTGCCCCAGCAAACCAACGCCTGCAGCAATCAGGAAAACAGCGGATAAAACCAAACGGGACTGGCTGCGGGTTCGCGCCAAACTGACCGTGGTGTCGGTGCTCTTATTCATCATAACCTGTACTCCCCTAAGGAATGATTTAGCGTTTAAGTGATTCGATAAACGGTCGCGTAACAACCTTTGACCCTTTTACTACGCACCTGAAATTGGGCGAAAAAGGGGCAGCATCGCGGCAAATCGCTGTTCAATCATGGTTTGTCATGACCATTCAATGACAAGCAGGCCCGGAACGCACCCTTCCGCTTGCCCTTGGGCCATTGCCTATGGCAATACCCAACGGGACTTTCTCGCCTTTTCCCAAAAGGCTGCATGAGGAGCATTGAATGGTCACGCGCATCAAAAAGGCTGTATTTCCTGTCGCCGGGTTGGGCACACGGTTTTTACCCGCGACCAAGGCGATGCCAAAAGAAATGCTGACCGTCGTTGACAAGCCGCTGATCCAATACGCCGTTGAAGAAGCCATGGCGGCGGGGATTGAGGAATTCATCTTTGTCACCGGTCGCGGCAAGCAGGCAATGGAAGATCATTTCGACCTGTCCTATGAATTGAACGAGACACTGAACCGACGCGGCAAGACCGCCGAATTGGAACAGGTCAATGCATTCCTGCCCCCGCCTGGTGCGATCAAATATGTGCGCCAGCGCGAAGCACTGGGACTGGGCCATGCGATATGGTGCGCCCGCGATATGATTGGCGACGAACCTTTCGCGATTCTGTCGCCCGACGATCTGGTTTTGGGGGAGCCCCCCTGCCTGGCGCAATTGGTGCAGGCTTATAGCGAAACCGGTGGCAATGTGGTGGCCTTGATGGACGTACCCCGTGATCAGACCGACCGTTATGGAATTCTAGATACGCCAAACCCTCAGGATCGACTGGCGGAAATCACAGGCCTGGTTGAAAAGCCAAAGCCTGCAGACGCCCCCTCCACCTTGTCTATTATTGGTCGCTATATTCTGCATGGATCCGTATTTTCCCATCTGGACCGGCATGAAAAAGGTGCTGGCGGAGAGATACAGTTGACCGATGCCATGGCCCGAATGATTGGCACCCAGCCCTTTCATGGCCTACGTTTTCAGGGGGAACGATTTGATTGTGGTACCAAAGAAGGATGGCTGGCAGCCAATATTGCATATTCCCTGGCCCGCGATGATCGTCGCGACCAGACCGAACAGATTTTAGCGCGTTATCGCTGAGGCGTGCGCGATCACACCAAACCATCCCAATCACGGGGAGAGATATGAAATGCAGATTGCAGTAATTGGGACCGGCTATGTCGGATTGGTGTCCGGCGCATGTTTTGCCGATCTTGGCCACACCGTTGTCTGCGTTGATATCAATCCGGAAAAAATCCGCAAGCTGGAAGCGGGCATTATCCCAATCTATGAACCGGGTTTAGATGCGATGGTCGCCCGCACTGTCGCGGCAGGAAACCTGTCTTTCACAACTGAAATCTCTGAAGCAGTCCCAGGCGCGGATGCTGCCTTTATCGCCGTTGGCACACCCCCGCGCCCTGAAGATGGCCATGCCGACATGCGCTATGTGCATGCCGCCGCAGAAGCCATCGCCGCAGCCATGACCGGTTATACCGTCATTGTTGATAAATCCACGGTTCCTGTCGGCACCTCGCGGGAAGTGACAAAGATTGTCAGCCGGATGCGCGATGCCACAGAATTTGATGTCGCATCCAATCCCGAATTTTTGCGGGAAGGGGCAGCAATCGGGGACTTTATGAATCCAGACCGGATTGTCGTTGGCATGCGATCCGACCGCGCCAGAGAGGTCATGGCAAATGTGTACAGGCCCATGACCGATCGCGGTATCCCCCTGTTGATGACGGACCCGGATTCCGCAGAGCTGATCAAATATGCCGCCAATGCATTCCTGGCGACCAAAATCGCCTTCATCAATGAAATCGCAGATATCTGTGAACGCACCGGCGCAAATGTCTATCAGGTTGCCCAGGGCATTGGCATGGATACCCGCATCGGGCCAAAATTCCTGATGCCGGGCCCTGGTTATGGCGGCAGTTGTTTTCCAAAAGATACGCTGGAACTGGTCGCTACCGCCCAGAAGTTTGAAACCCCCAGCCGGATTGTCGAAGCAGTCGTTGCGTCGAATGATGCCCGTAAACAAGGCATGGCCAGCCGTGTTGCGACCGCATTGGATGCGCCCGTAAAAGGCAAGCGCATTGCCGTTCTGGGCCTGACCTTCAAGGCGGAAACCGACGATATGCGGGAAAGCCCGGCAATCGACATCATAGCCAGCCTGCAGGCGGAAGGGGCGGACGTCGCTGTGCACGACCCAAAAGGGATGGATGTCGCAAAAACGCTTCTCAAGAATGTGAAATGGTCTGATAATGCCTATGATGCGATGAAAGGCGCGGAAGCCGTCGTCATCGTGACGGAGTGGAATGACTATAAAACAATGGATTTAAACCGTGCTAAAGAGGTTCTTGCCCGGCCAATAATGGTCGATCTGCGAAATCTCTTTGAGCCCCAAGAAATGCTGGAACTGGGTTTCCTGTATTCCAGCGTTGGGCGTGTGACGCCCGGCATGTAACAATAGGTGCATAATCTTGGGCGCGTAAGACTGGCGGTATCCAGTGGGGAAGGACGAAGTAAGTATGGGGCATCGTTTCGATCCCGAGATTTTACGGGAATATGATATCCGCGGGGTCGTTGGCCAGTCGCTTTCGGCGTCCGATGCATTGGCCCTGGGGCGCACAATGGGAACGATTGCCGTCGCAGGCAGTGGTCGCATCGCCGTTGTCGGCTTTGATGGACGGATGAGTTCCCCCATGCTGGAAGAGGAATTGTGCCGCGGTTTGGCCTCCTGTGGTCTGTATGTCTTGCGCATCGGTCTGGTGCCCACGCCCTGTCTGTATTTCGCTGCGAAAATGCTGAAGGCGTCTTTGGGTATCATGGTGACCGGATCCCATAACCCGCCAGAATATAACGGCTTTAAAATCGTCCTGAACGGGATGCCGTTTTATGGCGCAGAAATACAGCGCCTCCGGGACCTGTCCTATCGCGGTGTCTGGGCACGCGCCAAGGGCGCAATGGTCGAAACAGATACATTGGCTGCCTATACGACCCGTATTCTGTTGGGATTTGAGACCCAAAGATCCATGCGGGTCGGTTGGGATCCGGGCAATGGTGCGGCCTGCCCCGTCGTCTTGCGACTTGCGCATCGGTTGCCGGGGGAACATTTGCTGATCAATGAAACAGTTGATGGCACCTTCCCCGCACATCATCCAGATCCAACCGTCGAAGCAAATCTGGCGCAGCTAAAGGATCTGGTGCTGACAGAAAAGCTGGATATGGGCCTGGCCTTTGATGGCGATGGCGACAGAATAGGCATTGTCGATGATAAGGGCCGCGCGATCTGGGGCGATCAGCTCTTGGCCCTGATGGCGCGCGAAGTCCTGAAAGAAATGCCGGGTGCCCCAATTCTGGCCGATGTGAAGGCCAGTCAGGTCCTGTTTGATGAGATTGAGCGTTTGGGCGGCAAACCGGTCATGTGCCCGACCGGTCATTCCATTATCAAGACAAAGATGTTGGAGCATAAATCGCCTCTGGCCGGGGAAATGAGCGGCCATATCTTCTTTGCCGACAAATACTATGGCTATGACGACGCGCTGTATGCTGCCGTGCGTTTCATGGCGATGGTTGCCAATTCCGGTAAGAAAGCAAGCGAGCTGTTGGATGAATTACCCAAAATGCTCAATACGCCGGAAGTGCGGATAGATGTGCCCGACGTGCGGAAATTTGCAGTTGTTGAGGAAGTCAAAGCCCGCCTGATCGAGGCCGGTGCTGTGGTCAATGACACCGACGGGGTCCGGGTATCAGATTTTGGGGGCTGGTGGCTGTTGCGTGCCTCCAACACACAACCGGCATTGGTTGCCCGCTGTGAGGGGCCAGACGAAAAGTCCTTAAAAAATCTAAAGGAACAGCTTCTTTCCCAACTAAAAATCAGCGGCATCAAAATCGATGATGCCAGTGATCTGGCCGCCTGATTGATGCAAGCGCCATTAGGCATCCTGTTTGATAAAGACGGCACGCTGCTGGAATATCACGCGACCTGGATGCCAGCGAACCACGCTGTCGCCCTGGAACTGGCGCAGGGCGATTTGAACACCGCCCACCATTTACTGCGCGCCGGGGGATGGGATCAGGCAACTGATCGTGTCGCTTCTGGCAGTCCCCTGGCGGCAGGGGATCTGGAGGACATCGCGACCCTGTGGCAGGACCTGTTGCCCGACGGCCCAGACCGCACGATTGATAGCATTGTCACCTATCTGGACAGTGCCTTTCCAGCCAATATGGTGCCAACGCCGGTCTGCGATCTGCCCGCCCTGTTGACGCAATTACAGGCCCGTAATATAGCCTTGGGCGTTGCCACCGCCGACAGTGCCAATGGCTTGCGAATGTCCCTGGCCCCGTTTGATATATTGCATCGCTTTGCCTTTGCTGTCGGCTTTGACAGCGGGCATGGACGCAAGCCCGAACCCGGCATGGTGCATGGATTTTGCGCCGCCACAGACCTGCCCCCGGACCGCGTCTGGGTTATCGGCGACAATCGACATGACATAGAAATGGCCCTGTCCGCCGGGGCGACAGGCATCGGGGTCCTGACCGGCACATCCAGCGCCGACGAACTGCGCGCTGCGGGTGCTGCAATGATATTGGACTCGATCGCTGCCCTGCCTGAGGTACTTTAACCGCGAATACGATGGAACGCGCTGCCCTTGGGACCGGTCTGACGCCAGAACCGCAGCGTCACCGCGATAGCGCAAAAGCCCAGCCCGATCATCAGGCCATACCAGACGCCAACACCGCCATAGCCTAGGACGAACCCCATAACATAGGCACCGCCAATGCCAACGACCCAGTATCCCAGGAATGCCAGGACCATTGGCACCAGCGTATCGTTCAGCCCGCGCAATATGCCCCCGGCCGTGATCTGCACCCCATCAAACAATTGAAACAATGCCCCGACCGCTAAAAAGGTCGCGCCATAGGCAATGATCTGCGCCCGGTTTGGATCATCGTCGCTGAGGAACAGCCCGATAAAGACATAGCCCACGGTCCAGAACAGGATGGCGCAGCCCAGCATGAAAACCAAAGTCGTTTCCAGAATAACCCGACCCCGCAGGCGAACCGCCGCCAGATCCCGTGCCCCGGCAGCCAGGGCAATGCGAATTGTGGCGGCCTGTGACAGGCCAAAGGGCACCATAAACGTGATCGACATAACCTGTAGCGCGATCTGATGCGCCGCCAATTGAGTGACGCCAACCCACCCCATCATAATCGCCGTTGCGCCAAACAGGCCATGCTCCATGACCCAACTGCCACCAGACGGCAGACCAATGCTCAACATCTGGCGAAAGCGCGGCCAATCGGGACGCCAGAACCGCACGAACAACTGCAGTTTTGCGAATTTCGGCGTGAAATTGATATACAGAACGGCCAGGACTAAAATGTAGATATCGACCACAAAGGTCGCCAATCCTGCCCCTGGCAGGCCCATAGCGGGAAAACCGAGCCCGCCAAACATGAAAACCCAATTCAACAGCGCATTCAGGGGAACACCGGACCAGGCAAACAACATAGCAGGGCGTGTTACCCCATAGGATGCCATAGTCAGGCGCAATGGAATGGTGACAAAAACGATGATAAGAACCGGTGCCATCCAGTTCAGATAGCCCTGCGCCGCATGGGAAATAACGGGGTCCTGGCCCAGAAGGATGAATGCCGTTTCCCCATATTGCAGGATCAGCGCGAAGGGGGTTCCCATCATCAACCCGATCCAAAGGCCCTGACGCGCACTGCGGCGCACACCACGATCATCATTCTGCGCGACGGCCTGGGCGGTCAGAGACGACACCGCCCCCAATGTGCCAATGCCAAACAAGAGAAATATAAACCAGGCATTCAAGGCCAGTGCCGCCGCCGCGATGGCATCCTGACCCAGATGACCGATCATCAACATGTCCACGGTCTCCATCAGGATTACCGCAACCATGGTCATGATCATCGGCCAGGCGAGAGAGAAAGTTGCCCCCACCTCCGCCTTTCGGTCCAAAACCGAAGGAGCCTGTATCGTATCTTGCTGTGTCATGCCGAGGCTTATGCCTCAATTTTAGGCAGTGGGGAAGGAAATTGAGGAGGTGCTGGGTATGAAAAATTTGAACCGAATTACTATCGATCAGGCGGACGTCCCGGGCGCGACAGAATATACAGGGATACACAGAGCAACACGGCTGCGATACCACCATAGGCCCAGGCTGATAAATCCGTCACCGCCAGCATAATCGCCATGCTGACCGCCATCATCGCAGTAGACAGGATCTTCGCACGAACCGGGATGACGCCATGCTGGTCCCACTCTCTAAGGGGCGGTCCGAAGCGGGGGTGATGATACAACCAGTCATGAAACCGCTGTGACGAGCGCGCAAAACACCACAAGGCCAGTAACAGAAAAGGAACCGTTGGCAGCAAGGGCAGAAACGCCCCTATAAAGCCAAGCCCAACGAATACACATCCGATCAGAAGATAAACGATGCGCGGCATTGCGCGCTCCAATCCTAGGCCCGCGCCGGTGCGTCCGTCTCAACCGTTGCTCCGGCTTCCAGGGCTGCCAGCGCCGCTTTGACGATACCGGCCGAATCCAGCCCCGCTTCTGCGACCTGACGGTCCGGCTTGTCCTGATCAATAAAGCGGTCGGGCATGAACAATGTGCGCAAACGAACGCCCTGAATCAGATCCTCAGCCACCAGAATATCCAACACCTGGGCCGAAAAACCGCCAATTGCCGCTTCTTCCACTGTGATCAACACATCATGGCTCTGCGCCAGTTTCCGCACCAGATCAGCATCGACCGGCTTGGCAAAGCGCGCATCGGCCACCGTCGTGGAAAACCCATGGGCAGCCAGGTCTTCCGCTGCGGTCATGGCATCCTGTAGACGGGTTCCCAAAGACAGAATGGCGACAGTCTTCCCTTCCCGCAGGATTCGCCCCTTCCCGATCTCTATCGGTTTGGGGTTTTTCGGAATTTCAATACCAACACCCTCGCCACGCGGATAGCGGATGGCAGATGGATGATCATCAATACCAGCGGCGGTTACCACCATGCGCGCCAATTCCGCCTCGTCCGACGGGGCCATGACGATGAAATTGGGCAGACAGCACAGATAGCTTAGGTCGAAAGCCCCACAATGGGTTGCCCCATCGGCCCCGACATAGCCTGCGCGATCAATGGCGAAGCGCACCGGCAAATTCTGAATGGCAACATCGTGGACCACCTGGTCATAGCCACGCTGTAGAAATGTTGAATAGATCGCCGCAAAGGGTCGATATCCCTCTGTCGCCAGACCAGCCGCAAAGGTCACCGCATGCTGTTCGGCAATACCGACATCAAAGGTCCGGCTGGGATGGGCCTTTTCAAACAAATGCAGCCCCGTGCCCGATGGCATTGCGGCGGTAATGGCGACGATTTTATCGTCTTTCTCTGCCAGATCGCTCAGCACCTGCCCAAAAACATTCTGATAGGCCGGCGCATTGGGTTTGGGCTTGTGCTGGGCACCGGTGACAACATCAAATTTCGCAACACCATGATATTTATCGGCGGAGGCTTCTGCGGGGGGATACCCCTTCCCCTTTTGCGTCACGACATGGATCAGAACCGGACCGGATTCCTTTGCAGACCGGACGTTCTTCAGAACCGGCAGCAAATGATCCAGATTGTGACCGTCAATCGGACCCACATAGTAAAAGCCCATTTCTTCAAACAGAGTTCCCCCCGTCACGAAACCACGGGCATATTCCTCAGCCTTTTCAACCGCGCGCTCAAAAGAACGCGGGAAGCGTTCTGCAATATGTTTGCCGATTTCCCGCAGGCTTAGATACTGTTTCGACGACATCAAACGGGACAGATACGCGCTCATCGCACCGACGGGGGGCGCAATCGACATATCATTATCATTCAGAATGACGGTCAGGCGGGAATTCATCGCACCGGCATTGTTCATCGCCTCATAGGCCATGCCAGCGGACATTGCACCATCCCCGATCACGGCCACGACATGGTTGTCGTCACCACTTAAATCCCGCGCGACGGCCATTCCCAGACCGGCGGAAATCGACGTTGAGGAATGCGCCGCGCCAAACGGGTCATAGTCACTCTCATCCCGTTTGGTAAAGCCGCTTAATCCACCGCCCTGGCGCAGGGTTTCGATGCGGTCACGCCGCCCGGTCAGGATTTTATGGGGATAGCATTGATGACCGACATCCCAGATCAGGCGATCATCAGGCGTGTTGAATACGTAATGCAGCGCCACGGTCAGTTCGACAACGCCCAGCCCCGCACCCAGATGCCCGCCCGTCTGGGACACCGCGCGAATGGTCGCTGCACGCAACTCATCGGCCAATTGCCGCAATTGCGTTGGCTTCAAATGGCGCAGATCAGACGGCAGGGAAACTGTGTCCAATAAGGGCGTCGCAAGCATGGGGCTGACATCTGTCACAAATGACCACTTTCACAGTGATTAATAGTTCTGACACATACCTAGCCCGGAATTACGGTGCTTTCCAGACCGAATTCAATCCAAATCACGGCGTAACATTGAAATTCCAATGATTTCCACGGTCATTGCAGTGTGGAATCTTGTGAAAAATCGATATGCAGATGATTGCCATCCGGGTCATGGAGATTGATCTGGGTGATCGGCATGCCCGGCACATCAACGCGGTGATAGGGTATTCCTTCCCGCTGCAGGATCGCCAGAAACCCCGTCATATCATCGGCAGAAATGGCGAAATGTTCCAATTGCTGGTCCCGTCGATAGGGGACGGGTGGGTCGCTAACCCCCACCAGATGCACAATGGGGAACCCGTCGCAATACAGCCAGGCGCCCGGGAAATTGAAATCGGGACGCGCGCCTACCGTCAGTCCCAGAACACCACAATAGAAATCGATCATGCGCTGAAGCTGGGCGGTGCGCAGATTGACATGGTCCAGACGGCGCAGCATAGCTTAGAAATTCTCCTTCTTATACCCGAAGTCAAAGCGGCCTGCTTCCCGTGACAAGACGCGGGACAAGCCTTCTGGCCCGCAATAGAAAACATCGACCGCCTGATCCGGATGGGCCTGTCGAATTGATTTGAAAACGGACTGCCAATTGGGCCGGGACAGGCGTGTCGGGGCATGCAGACCGGTCAACAAATCGCGCCCTGTCTCCTGATGGTACACTTCCATCGCGACTGTCAGGCTGGCAGATGTCAGCTCCGCCCGCAATCCGGTCAAATAAACCTGAATTTCGATCACATCGCGCGTTGCGGGATCTTCTTCCAATTGCGCCATCAGATCGACAAACCATTCAAAGGCTTTCTGATCCCGGTTCATCCAGATGAAATAGATCCGCTGCATCTGGCTGGCGGCCCCCTGTTGGCGCTGATGCAGGATGGACCGCAAGATGGAAGCAAAGGGCGTTACCCCGATCCCTGCCCCGATCAATACGGGGATCTTGCTGTCAAAAATATCGGATGCCGGCGACCCATAGGGACCATCCAGATAGACCCTGGGCCATGCGGCCGGGCGCTCTGGAATAGGCTGCTGTGCCATATCATGCAGCTTGTGCGTCCAATTTCCCACGCCCCGGACATGCAGTTCCAACATTTCGGTTTCTTCCGGGTTGGAGGTGGCGGTGAATGGGTGCCATTCGAAACTGGAAATCATCGGATGTTTCAGGAAAACATATTCGCCCGGTTGATAGTGAAACCAGTCTGGCCGTGTCATTCGCAATCGCGTGACATTGGAAGACAGCGCATCTGCTTGCTGCAAGTCCGTGGTTTTCAACCCGTGCACCAGCCGGATGCCCCGTTCAATCAGATACAGCGCGCCGGGACCAACCACCCACATCCAGAATCCTGGAACATGCAACAGGAAGAAGGCAAACCACAGCCAGTAGAGTTGATGGGTGATATAGAACAGGTCAAACAACCCCTTGTCCCGCACGAACCGCAGGGAAAATATCCACATCACCAGAAACAGTCCGATCAGGGTCAGGCCGGTCCAGCCAACCCGTGATTTGAACAATTCGCCATACACAACATCACGTGTGAAAAAATCCGGGTCGATGATGCTTTCATAGGCCCCGATATAACCGCCAACATGGATGACTGCGCATAAAAAGGTCACATGGCCGACGATCTTATGAAATGCGATCGCATGGTCCAATGGCAGGAACGGCCCAAACCAGGTGCGCCGCAGAAAGGTTAGGGAGTGGCGCAACATGGCGATAAGAATGATCGCCCCGTTCAGTTTCAGGCAGGCCGCCGCCCCCTGGGCAATTTGGGTGAACAGATCGGACCCAAGTTGAATTTCGGCCAGTATTCCGCTGCGAAACATCCAGGCATTAGCCGCGAAATACAGCACCAGCAGGACCAGCCAGGGGCGCTCATTCTCCCACAGGCGTGTGACGCCTTCGGTCAAGTTATGCAGCAGGCGTCCATGCGGGCGGCGACGGTCGCGCTCAATGCGCTCTGGCAATCGCAGCCAGGTGGCGGAATTCGCAACCATCTGGTCTTTCAATGCCGGATGGGCATCGATGCAGGCCTTAAATTCCCCAAAGGTGATGGATTTGCTGCCATCCGCATCCACCTTCTGAAACATCGCCTCGCTTAAGGCATCCAGTTTCTGCGGTGGAATATCCAGATGATGTTCATTCAGACTGCGATCCAGGATATGGGTCAGCTCTGCCTGATCAATCGTACCATCGCCATTCAGATCATGCAGATCAAAGACGATACGCAGTTTTTCATCCGGCGATCCAGTCAGCAGAATCTGTGCAAAATCAATAAATTCCCACAGCGTGACAGTGCCGCTGCCATCCCGATCAATCAGGCTAAAGATGCGGGCGGCATAATCTGCATCATGCAGCCCCAGCCCCGCCTGCAACTCTGCCTGATCAATTTTTCCATCTTCTCCCGCAATCACTTTAAATCGGGTTTCAATGTCACGCAGTTGAGAGATTGCGTCGCGCCCCAGTTTGACAATTGTCCCTGTATCATTCTTGGTCATTGCCATGGCTCCTAATGCGCTTTCTTGGCGCGTAGACAGTGCTTTCTTGTAACAGATTCTTCTGATCTGAAAGCAGGGGTTACCATTGCCGAAAAATAGAAAGTATTTTATCTTATATCCATGAAGACATTCATTATAAGCCTTTTGGTCACACCGCTGCTGCTTTGGCTGTCACCGGCAGTGGCCCAAGATGTCTCAGGGGACCCCGCCAATGGCAAATCCCTGATGATCGAAATGAAATGTCCAAAATGCCACGGTGAAACCGGGCTCGGGCGATCAAAAACGCCGGGTGTCCCGCGCCTGGATGGCCAGTTTGAGGTTTATCTGATCAATCAGTTGCAGAATTTCCGGGATGGCCGCCGCCCCCATAAGTTCATGGAAATTTATGCTGGCCGGTTGGACGGTCAGGCAATCCGTGACCTGGCGGCATTTTATGCCTGTCAGGGGGATGGTGCGCAATTGCTGGACGACCCCTCTCGCTGTGCGCCTGTAAAATGAGGTTTGTTATGCTGCGCCCGCTGCTTTTCGCAATCCTGTGTCTGACATTCGGTCTCGTGCTTCAGGCCCGACCGGCTAACGCACTGGAATGCGATGACCAGAATCCTGATTACTGTGCAAAATGCGAGGATCTGGAAAAAGCGTATAAGGGCAAGGATTTAAATACCATTCTGGTACGGGGCCGTTCCGTCTGGACACCGCTCTATGCCGCCTATTTTAAGGATTGCCCACAGATTGCCGTGCGCTATCTGGAACTGGGCGCCAATCCGGCAGTTGGTGGAATGGAAGGCGATATGCTGGCCACCGTCATCTCCTGGGACCGATGGGAAGTTGAACAGCGCTCCCTTTGGGTCAAGATGCTGGTCCTGGCGGGTGCCAGATTGGATGCCCCCCCGATCACAAAGCGCACGACGCGTGAACGCCTGATGCAGGAATATGGCAAGCGCGACGACATCATGGCCTTGATCAAGGTCGCGGAACAGAACGGCGGATAACCCCTCCCCCGCCGGTTTTATGCAAAGGAATAGTGTCTAATGAAATCCGTCCGACTGGGCCGTACAGGCCTTACTGTCTCTGAATTATGCTTTGGCACCATGTCCTTTGGCGGTGATGCGGACGAGGCGGAGGCGGGCCGCCTGTATGCCGCGTGCCGAGATGCGGGCATCACCTTCTTTGACTGTGCGAATGTTTACAATGGTGGCCGCGCGGAAGAAATTCTGGGGCGTCTGATCGCGTCGGAACGGGACAAGCTGGTCATCACCTCCAAGGTCGGCATGCCGCTCAGCGAAGGCGGCCCAAATGACAGTGGCTCCAACCGCCGCCACATCACCCGCGCGGTTGAAGACAGTCTGCGCCGCCTGAACACGGATCGGCTGGATGTCTATTTCCTGCATAAATGGGATACGGAAACACCCATTGAAGAAAGCCTGCGGGCCTTGGAAGACCTCGTGCGCGCCGGCAAGGTCCTGCATATCGGGGCCAGTAACTTCGCCGCCTGGCAATTGGCCAAGTCATTGGGCATCCAGGACAAGAATAGCTGGTCCCGGTTTGATATCATCCAGCCTATGTACAATCTGGTGAAGCGTCAGTCTGAGGTCGAAATCCTGCCCCTGGCGCAAGCCGAAGACCTGGCTGTCATCTCCTACGGCCCCAATGCCGGTGGCCTGCTGACGGGCAAGTATCGCAGCGGTCAACGCCCCGAAGGCACCCGTCTGGTGCAGAACAAGATGTATTCAAAACGCTATGACGTGCCCTGGTACTATGAAACCGCAGAGAAATTCACGGCACTTGCCGATGCACGAGGCGAACACCCGGTCAGCCTGGCCGTCGCCTGGGCCGCCCATCACCCCGGCATCACCTGCCCCATCATCGGCGCGCGCAGCGTCGAACAACTCCAGGCCTCTCTGGATTCTGTAAAGATCGATATGACCGACGCCCTATGGACCGAAATCGCCGGCCTGTCACAGCAGCCCGCCTCGGCAACAGACCGGAATGAGGAACTCTAGCTTTCGAGGCCTGGATTGCACAGCAACGAAATTTTATATTCAGGCTAGGAAGTCCTGCAGATATATGGCAATCTTTGCCATGATGCTCTATCATTCCACTTGAATGGAGAATTGTGATGGCAACAATGAATGTATCTCTCCCCGACCCAATGAAAGCGTGGATTGAAGAACAATTACAAAATGGGTGTTTCAGCAATACCAGCGACTATGTGCGGCATTTGATCCGACGTGATCAGGAACGCCAAAGCGCGATTGCAACCTTACAAGATGCAATCAATGACGGCCTGAACAGCGGTACGCCTGAACTGTTTGACCCAATCGAGTTTAATGCAACGATGCGCAAAAAGCATGGGGCCTAAGAGACCAAACAGATATCGGCTAACGCCAAGAGCACGGGAAGATCTGGAAGCAATCTGGATTTACACAGCCACTGCGTGGTCAGCAGATCAGGCTGAAAACTATGTCAACAATCTGACACAGACCTTCCAACTTCTCCTCTATGCGCCTGAAATAGCCCGCTTGCGCGCAGAGCTAAACCCGCCAGTCCGTATTTATTCAACTGGGTCTCATTATATCCTGTATCAAATCGCCGATGAGGACCTTGTTGTCATCCGAATTCTGGGCGAGAAGCAGGACTGGACAAAAATCTTACGCGCCCTAGACACGTAAAATCAAAGATTTCAAATGTAGCTTACTTATCTGAAGCCCCTTAAACCTTCAGGACATCATTCCCGCGCGCAATAGCGATAACGCCGGAGCGGGCGACTTCTGTGTCGCCTAGTGCGCGCATCAGTTCGATGAAGCTGTCGACCTTTTCCGGGTCGCCATCGATCTGAAAGACGAAGCTGTCCAGCGTCGTATCGGCGACTTTGGCGTGAAAGATGTCGGCGATGCGCAGACTTTCGCGGCGGGCATGATCCTTGGCGCGGACCTTAATCAGGGCCAATTCACGTTCCACATGCGCGCCATCCAGGGTCAGGTCATGAACATCATGGACCGGAACAAGACGGTGCAATTGCGCCTTGATCTGTTCAATGATCATCTCCGTGCCGGTGGTGACGATATTGATGCGGCTGACGCTTTCATCTGCCGTGACGGTCGACACGGTCAGGCTTTCAATATTATAGCCCCGGCCAGAGAACAGCCCAATCACGCGGGCCAGCACGCCAGGCTCGTTATCGACGATCACCGCAAAGGTGTGACGCCGCACGGTTTCGTCCCCGCTGGCAAAGGTATAGGCTGCGCCCGGTTGACCCACGGTCCCTGAATTCGCCATCCCAAAACTTCCTTCCGGCATTGTAAAATCACCTTATTTCAAGTGTCGTCTTAAACCAGCATTTTCCCTGCGCTGCCAATGGCTTCTTCGCCTTCAGCAACCGGGCCCAACAGCATGTCATTATGCGCCGCACCCGATGGGATCATCGGATAGCAATTTTCGGACTTATCGACCATAATATCGGCGATGACCGGACCATCATGGGCCAGCATTTCGTCAATCACATCATCCAATTGGCCGGCATTTTCGGCACGCAGGCCCTTCATGCCATAGGCTTCACCCAGCTTCACAAAATCTGGCAGGGCCTCGGAATAGCTTTCCGAATAGCGACCGCCATGCAGCAATTCCTGCCATTGGCGCACCATGCCCATATATTCATTGTTCAAGATGAAAATCTTCACCGGCAGGCGATATTGAACGGCAGTGGAGAGTTCCTGAATATTCATCTGGATTGAGGCTTCGCCCGCGATATCGATCACCAGACCATCGGGATTGCCCAACTGCGCCCCAATGGCGGCAGGCAGGCCATAGCCCATGGTACCCAATCCACCAGATGTCATCCAACGATTGGGCTTCTGGAAATCAAAATGCTGGGCCGCCCACATCTGATGCTGGCCCACTTCGGTCGTAATAAAGGTATCCTTGCCGGTTTCCAGCGTCTTTTCATACAGACGGCGGATTGCCTGCTGAGGTTTGGCAACGGTTTCACCATTTTTGAAGGACAGGCATTTCAAGGCCCGCCATTCATCGATCTTGCCCCACCAGCGCTCCATTGCCGCAGCATCCGGCTTCTTCTGGCGCGCCTTCATAACCTTGATCAGGTCTTCCAGCGCGTATCCAGCGTCCCCAACGATGGGCAGGTCGACACGCACATTCTTGTTGATCGAAGACGCATCGATATCGATATGGATTTTCTTCGAATTCGGAGAGAACGCATCCAACCGCCCGGTGATGCGATCATCAAAGCGCGAGCCAATGGCCAGCATGACATCGCAATCATGCATCGCCCAATTCGCCTCATACGTTCCATGCATGCCCAACATGCCCAGATATTGCGGCTCGTTCGCGGGAAATGCGCCCAGGCCCATCAGGGTCAGCGTGCAGGGGAAATTGGTCATACGGACAAATTCGGTCAGCAGTTTTGCTGCATTCGGTCCGGCATTGATGACCCCGCCGCCCGCATACACAATCGGGCGCTTGGCCGACAGCAGCAGATCAACGGCAGCTTCAATGCGGGAATGTTCCGGCTTCAGGATCGGCTTATACGTCTTGTGAGCCGCCGATTTCGGCATTTCATAAGTGCCGGTCGCGAACTGCACATCCTTTGGCAGGTCAACAACGACTGGCCCGGGACGGCCGCTGGTCGCAACATAAAAGGCCTCGTGCATCGTGCGGGCCAGCTTGTTGACATCCTTGACCAGATAATTGTGCTTCGTACAGGGGCGCGTGATCCCGGTTGTATCACATTCCTGGAACGCATCATTGCCAATCAGATGGGTCGGCACCTGTCCGGTCAGGCAGACGATGGGAATGGAATCCATCAGCGCATCGGTCAGACCGGTCACCGCATTGGTCGCACCGGGACCCGACGTTACCAGAACAACACCGGGCTTTCCGGTGGACCGCGCATAGCCTTCTGCGGCATGCACAGCGCCTTGTTCATGGCGCACCAGAATGTGGCGCACATGGTTCTGTTTGAACAGCGCATCATAAATCGGCAGAACGGCGCCGCCTGGATAGCCAAATACGACATCGACACCCTGATCTTTTAGGGCTTTAATCACCATTTCCGCGCCGGAAAGTTGCTGTGTCGACATGTCATTCATCCATCTTGTTTAAAAAAAGCACCCCAGCGGGGTCATTCATTTCGGGAAAGGATTCTATCGCCAGACAGACGCCTCATCGCGTGCGGCGCACAATACGGGCGGCTTAAACCCGAATCAACCCGTTTTCTTCAATAAATGCAAAAAATTTGCCCTCTAAACTTTCCGAATATTTCTCTTTTATGAGAAAATTTGGAACAATCTGATTTTTAGCCCAGGTGGCCTGTCTTTTGGCATAGCGTCGCGTTGCCGTCTTTGCCTGCGCTAAGGCTTCCGGCAGAGTGATTTTCCCCATCAGATGCGCAGTCAGTTCCGGGACGCCCACGGCCCGCATGATCGGGCGATCATCCGGCAGGTTGCGGGCCATCAGGGCTAAAACTTCCCCCATCGCCCCCTGTTCCACCATCGCATCCAGCCGGGCATCGCACCGCGCGACCAATTCTGCCCGAGGCGGCACCATAACACAGGTCAGAAATGTCAGCCCAGGCGGCGGACCATCCAGCGGATCATTCTGCCATTCGGTCAGGATGCGACCGGTTGCGGCGTAAATCTCCAATGCCCGACTGATGCGCTGCATATCCATCGGTTCAATGCGGGCGGCCGCCACAGGATCAAGCGCCTGCAACCGATCCCAGGCTGAAACGCCAGGTGCAGCGGCAACTTCAGCCCGTATTTTCGCCCGAATTTCCGGCGGCACCTGTGGCATAGGTGACAGGCCCTGGATCAGAGCCTTGATGTAAAACCCGGTTCCACCGCACAGAATGGGGATCTGACCTGCCGCCTGCGCCGCCTGAATTTCCCGCTTCGCCATATCCCGCCACCGGGCAGCCGAACAGACATCATCCCCATCCAGAACACCATACAGGCGATGAGGCACCAGGGCCTCCTCCTCTTCTGAGGGTCTGGCACTCAAAATCCGCAAATCGCGATAAATCTGCATCGAATCAGCATTGATGACGACACCGCCAAATGCGCGCGCCAGCGCCAGCGCCAGCGCCGACTTCCCGGAAGCCGTCGGACCATAGAGCACTATGCAGGGGCTGATACTGTCAGATTTCAGGGGCACACAAACATCCTTCACGCTGCAACGCGGCGCAGTTTAGACGCTTCCCACCGACGGGGCGAGACCGAAGCGTATAGATCAGAAATCCGCCAGCGTCATGAATTTGTCGCTTGCGGGAATGGGCCACCTCGGGTATCGCGACTCCCCTATGCAAAACGTCATCACATTGGTTGCAAACCGCAATCGCACCGCTCTCAGTGAAGATCATTTGACCGCCGCGCGCACTGCTGCACGGCGCGCAGGGGCTGTGCCTTCCGCGGACACCAAAACCCTGGCACGGGGTTGGGCAGCGGAGTTTATTGCGGATGATGCCACGCAACTAGCATTGATCGCCGCGTTGGAAGATGCCCCAGGTCTGGACGGTATAGACCGTGCGGTCCAAGCCCCGGAAGGCCGCCGCAAACAAGTCCTTGTCTCAGATATGGACTCAACAATGATCCAAAATGAAACCCTGGATACATTGGCGACCGCGCTGGGATTTGGTGATGCGGTTATGGCGATCACGGCAAGATCGATGGCGGGGGAGCTTGATTTTGTCGAAAGCCTGCGCGCCCGCGTCGCCCTGTTGAAAGGCTATCAGGCGACCGAGTCGATGGCTGTTGTGATGGATCAAATTCTGCACACGAACGGGGCGGAACGTGCCGTCAAGACAATGGTGGCAAATGGCGCGCTGTGTGCCCTGGTATCGGGCGGCTTCACCTTTACGACCGAAGTGGTGCATGCCCAGCTGGGCTTTCAGGAACATGCCGCCAATACTTTGGAAATTGGCGATGATGGCTGTTTCACCGGCAATCTGACTGGCAAAATTGTTGGGCGGGCAACGAAGTTGGAAATCCTGGATGAAATGTGCATCCGCCAAGCCGTGCCCCGCAGCGGCGCAGCGGCGGTTGGCGATGGTGCAAATGATCTGGATATGTTGACCGCGGCCGGGCTGGGCATCGGCTTTTTCCCAAAGCCCATCGTTCGGGAACAGACCCGCGTGCGCATTGAACATACAGACATGACGGCCCTGTTATTTTATCAAGGCTACAGCGAAGACGAATTCGCCATCTGAAGCGGTAAAATCCGCGCGGGCTGGGCAATGGGAACGGGCATGGCATGCACCAGATGTTTGCGCGCAGCCTCCAGACCCATAATTTTCACGGTCAAGGCCACATGGTGCAAATAACCACGATGGGCGGTGCAACTTTCCCCATGGCCACACCCGCCGCCTTCAGGACATTCCCAAGCAACAACAAGTTTACGGGCACGGGCCCAGTCGCCTTTCAACAAGGCCCCTTCCACCATTCGTAAACTTAATGTGCAATGCGGTGACATTCTGCCCATTTTTGTGCTCCCTTTGCATCACCGGCGGCTGATGTCATAAAAATGACAGCGATTTATTAACAAATCGTAATCGGTTTCGCGGGGCTTGTCATTTCTCTCGCTGTGCGAGTATCACATATCGTAGGGGCCCACCCGCCTGAACCGCATCGAAGGGCCAGCAGGTGACAAGGGCGATATACTGACCCGGACTTCCCAATGGCACCTGCAAATGGTCCTTATGCTGCACGGACGCATCAATCACGCGATATTGCGCCACAGACTGATCCGCCTTTTCCCATAAAACCGGGTCGCCCGATTGCAGATCCTGCAGCATCAGGAAATGGGTATCGCGATGCCCGAAAAAGGCCGGAACGTCGGCTCCTGGTGTCAGGGTTGGACCGAAGGCCATCGCCCGGGGCGATGCCCCGGCCAGGGCGATCCTGTCCCGCCCCAGACTTGGGAAATGCAGTTTCGCAATCGGCTGAGTATCGGCCCAGGGCCAGGGCTTTACCGCATCGCCTGTCTGTCCGTCCTGCACCGCCGCCCAGGCCCGCTGGATCAGGATCGGGGCCAGCCACGCCTTTACCAGGATCACTGCAGACTGCCCCACCTGCCAGACCCCAAACCCGGCCAGGATAATGGCCAGCACCAACAAAGGCCGATTGCATCGGGGGGATTGGGAGTTTTTGGCGTGCTTGCCGTCGTCCTGCGCCGCAACAACCCTCATTTCCGCGCCCCAAAGCCACGCCTGCGGCTGATCAACAACAGCACAATCGAGCCTGCAATCAGCCCCACGCCGATCAGAATCATCCCCTGCCATCCGGTTGCCCCTGCAGGCCCGGCAAGGGACGCCATCACCATGCCGGCGGGCAGATTATTGGGCATATCACGTTGCCGCAGGTCTTCCGATTCAGGACGGCGAACCGGACGATCCACCGCGACAAAGCTGGTATAGGCAGTTGCCAATCGATGCGGAAGGGCAATATCCAAAACAGCAAGACGCCCTTCCTCCGGACCAATCGCGCCCCGGCGAATATCATCCTCAATCGATTCAACCTTGGTTCTGGCCCATAATTTCGCGATGCCTTTGGCAGGGCGCAGATCTGCGCGGGTCAGGTGAACCGCCATATCGTCCTGTGCCATTTTGCCGGTAAATGTCAGGTCCCCACCCCAGTTTTCCATCGCAATTGGCACAATCAGCGCGCGGGCGCCATACAGATCAGGCAACCTGTCTGGATAAACCTCCATCCGGGTAGCAGGATCTGCCGTCACGTCCAAATCAATCGCAACCGGTGTTTCGATTCGTTTATAGAATTCCGCCATTTTCGGGGCTGCCTCAGACACATTGGCTATGTTTAGGGTTTCACCCGCGCCCAATTGAGCGGATTTGCGCATGAACCAACCATTCGGCGCGGAGCCGAGGGAAACCGTAAACAAGCGGGCATTGCCCAGATTGGCTTCGATCATCTGAAACAATTCATCTTCATTGCCGACCAGGCCATCGGTCAGAAACACGATCTGGCGCAAAGCAGTTTGATCGGTGCTGCCTTCAACGGCATGTCCAGACGCCAGCGCAGATCGAAGCGGGGGCATCATTTCCGTCCCCCCATCGGCTTTCAGGCCCGCGACAAAGCCAATCGCCTTTTGGATGCGCGCCGGTGTCGCCGGTTCTGTTTGACCAAACAGGCGCTGAAAGCTGGAATCAAACTCTATGACATCAAACCGGTCCTTGGGGCCCAGCGCCGCCAATGCCTGGATAAGCGCGGCGCTGGCTGCCTTCATCGACTCCCCTTCCATGGAACCCGACGTATCGATCACGAATGTGACGTCGCGGGGACGCTCCAATTGCTTGGCCTGATCTGATCGGGGCGGCTGAATCATGGCCAGCAGGTAATCCACCGCGCCGATCCGTTCATGGAACAACATCGCACCCGGCATATCATTGCTCTGGGTGCGCCAGCGCAAAACGATGTCACGATCCGCAGGTTCTGCTTCCAATCGCAGGCCGATTTTGTACTTTTCCCCCTCGCGGGTCACAACCAGATCATGGCTTGGACTTTCCAACGTCGCCAGCTCGGCCCCGGCGTCCAACGTAACCTGCAATCCTGTTGGGTTTGACTGGCGCTGTTCATCAATCGGGAAACCAAGGCGTGCGGCATCCGCCATCTGACGGTCAATCTCCGCTTTAACCTGCGGGATTTCCAGGGCCGACAGTTTCATATCCGGTATATACCGGGGAGCAGTCACCAGCGGCATGCGAAACTCAAACAAATCGCCATCCCGGTCGACCGTCGACTGAAACTCCAAAGTGACGGAGATCATTTCCCCCGGACCGATATTTGCCAGAGAAAGCATGAATTGATTGGGGCGGTTCTCATCCAGCAGGGCCGCGGTCTGACCCGCCGCCTTTGCTGCGTCATACTCCTTTTTGGCGGAGCTGCGCTCTCGAATCTCCCCTTCAACGACGCGATCGTTGACGCGAATGGTCAGGCGATCAACCGCAGCCTTATCGGGCAAAGGAAAGCGATAGCGGCCTTCGACCCAATCCGTGCTGTCATTTCGGAACAATTGAATGACTGTTCCCCGCGCAACGATGGCGGCAATATCCAACTGCACCGATTGCGCCAGTCTGGGGGCTGAGGCAAAGGGGGCCTCGGACTGGCCCATTGGCCGCAGATACAAACCGTCATTCTGCACCTCCGCCGCGCTGGCTGCGCTGGTCATCGCCAGAACCGACGATATCAGCACCGTCAGAAACGTGATCAGGGCGATTGCGCCGATCAGATACCGATCCCGTCTGGCCTGACGATAGGATTGGCTTGTACGATGGGAAAAGAGCTGCACCTTCATAGTCCCAGTCTCCTCGATTGAGTTAATCTGGAGCGTATCCTGCAGGGCAATCACGGCAGGCTGGGGCTGGTATCGCGGCAAGCTAAAGGTTGTTTTGCGGCGGAACTGTGGCCTGCCTGTACGTTTACGCAACAGTTCGGGTCTATTCGCATGAATTTTGGCCGGAACGGCGTTGCAGCATCCGGTCGTTCGGCGTAGGTTTCGCCCATTCGCGCACAACATGATTTCAATGCTTAGGAGCTAGCAGGACCATGGCCTTTCTTGCCGATCGATTGAAGCGAATTAAGCCCTCCCCGACCGTTGCTGTGACCGCAATGGCGAACGAATTGAAAGCGCAGGGCGTCGATGTTATCGGCCTTGGCGCGGGGGAACCTGATTTCGACACCCCGGAACACATCAAAAAAGCCGCCTATGACGCCATCGCTTCGGGTAAGACCAAATACGGCCCGCCCCCAGGCATCCCACAATTGCGTGAGGCGATTGCCCGCAAGTTGAAGCGCGATAACGGTCTGGATTACGATATCTCGCAGATCACGGTCGGAACCGGCGGTAAGCAGACAATTTTCAACGCGTTCATGGCGACCGTGAATGCCGGTGATGAGGTCCTGGTCCCGGCCCCATTCTGGGTCAGCTACACCGATATCGTGGCCCTGATGGAAGGGGAGCCGGTTCTGATCGATTGCCCAGCAGAGGCGAATTTCAAGCTGCAACCGGACCAATTGCGCAAGGCGATCAACCCGAAGACCAAATGGTTGATGTTAAACAGCCCGTCTAACCCGACAGGTTCAGCCTATACACGCGCGGAATTGAAAGCCCTGGCAGATGTCCTGATGGAGCCTGCCTGCCAGCATGTCCATGTCATGACCGACGATATGTATGAATTCATCGTCTATGACGGTTTTGAATTCTCCACCATCGCGCAGGTCGAACCAAAGCTGAAAGAACGCACCTTGACGCTGAACGGCCTGTCCAAGGCCTATTGCATGACCGGGTGGCGCCTGGGCTATGCAGCGGGCAATGCGGACCTGATCAAGGCTATGAATATGCTGAATTCCCAATCCACCACCTCGCCTACGACATTCGTGCAATGGGCCGGTGTTGCCGCATTGGATGGGGACCATGGCTTTATCGAAAAGCACAATGCCATATTCAAGGATCGCCGTGATCTGGTCGTGGGCATGCTGAATCAGGCATCGGGAATCACCTGTGCCACACCGGAAGGCGCATTTTATGTCTATCCATCCTGCGAGGGTGTGATCGGGCGCAAAACGCCATCGGGCAAAGTGCTGGAAACCGACCAGGACTTCGTCACCTATCTGTTGGAAGACAAGGGCGTGGCAACGGTGCAGGGCGCGGCGTTTGGCCTGTCCCCTTATTTCCGCATTTCCTATGCCACATCCACGGAAGCCCTGGAGGAAGCCTGCCGACGCATTCAGGCCGCCTGCGGCCAATTGAGCTGAGGTAGAATTCGCTGATGGGTCAATCTGCCGGTACGCCGGACACTGCTGCGCTACACTTCGCGGATGTTGTGATAGAAGAATTACGGGTCCGGGCGCGGGAGGATATAACGCTCCTTCCGTTCCTGGCCCCGCTGATTCGCGGCGCGCGGGACGGATTTGTTGCACAACCAGCGACGAACCCTGCGCCCGCCCCGCCAGCTTTTCAGCCCAGTCTGGATAATTTTTCGGGATCGGACGCATTGCGTCAGGCCGTTCAGGATACCGCGCCCCTGTGTCACTGGCGTGATGTTGTATCCGGGCATCCTGATGTTGATCCCGCCTTATCCGGCGGAATGCATGCGGCGCATATATTTGGTGAATTGGGCATTCTTGGCATGCCTGGCATGCGCGCGGGCTTGTTCACTCTAGCCCCCAATATCGATTATCCGCTGCACAGTCATGGTGCCGCAGAGCTTTATTTTTGCCTCTCCGGCACCCTGACGCTGCGTCATGGCGTGAATGGTGCGCCTTTTTCACTCAATGGCGGTGACTATTCGATCACGCCGATAGAGCGCGTTCATGCGCTTTCCACCGGGTCTGAACCCGTTTTGCTGTTTTTTGCATGGGTGGGTGCACTGGGGGCACCAATTTATTGGTGGCATCAGGCTAAAACCGGTATATGGGAGCGTGTCGAGTGGTCACGTGACTCAACGGGCGTCTGGAACCGAGGCAAGGCACAGCCGGTCGATCAGGACATGTTGGCCCAACAAACTTTAAGTGAGAAAGAGTAATCCATGAACAGCTCTATTGGCAGGGCTCTGGCCTCTGCGCGGCTGGACGGGACAAAGCTTGCGGCTGACCCTGGCCCGACCCCGAAAAGCCTGGCACAGGCCTATGAAATCCAGGATGAGATGATCGAGACGATCAGCGTGCCTGTGGTCGGATGGAAAATCGGGGCTAACAGTCCCGAAGCCCGTGCCCGGCTGAATACGGATCAACCCTTGTATGGTCCTCTATTCGATCGTTGGACCTATGCCGCACCAACCCGGATACCGACCCCGAATGGCGCCTTGATGGTTGTCGAGGTGGAAATCGCCTTCCGATTGAAGCGCGATCTGGAACTGCGCGACGAAGCGTTCAGTGAACAGGATGTCGCGGATGCCATAGGATCCGTCCATCCCGCCATTGAAATCGTGGACCGTCGCTTTCGCGATACGGGCAAGCCGGTGGATGCGAAATGGTTGATCGCCGATGGCGCGGCAAACCATGCCTTTATCTATGGCGAAGGCCGCACAGATTGGCGCGCATTGAACCTGCCAGAGCTTGCCGTATCGGTCGCGATGGATGGTAAGGTTATGGGCACGGGGACAGGCGCTGAATCCATGGGCGGCCCGCTGAAGGCACTGCATTGGCTGGCGGAAGAATTGCGCCAGAAGGGCAAACGGTTGAATGCCGGGAACTATATTATCACCGGCTCTTTGGCCCCCGTCTTTGAAGGCAAACGGGGGGTCCCGATTATTGGCGACTTTGGGGCATTGGGTCAGGTTGAAATCGTCCTGGCCTAAGGCTGATCCCGCAAGGGTCATTCTGCCAACGACACTGGTAATTTGAAGTGAAAGACAGTACCGTCTGGTCGAATCGAAACCAAGGAAGACAGCATCATGGACATAGTTCGCATTATCATCGCCCTGTTTCTGCCTCCCGTTGCGGCATTCCTGACGGTGGGTCTGGGCCTGCAATTCTGGCTTAACCTTATTCTGACATGCTTCTTTTTTCTGCCAGGCTCGATCCATGCGCTGTGGCTTGTTGTGAAGAAATAGTAGTGTGACCGTGACTTCAATCGCGGCACTGGAAACACCCTGCCTTCTGTTGGATCAGGCGAAGCTGGCGGACAATATCGCGCGCATGACTCAATCGGTCACCCGATTGGGCGTGCAATTGCGACCGCATCTGAAAACCGCCAAATCCGCGAAAGTGGGCGTGCTGGCAACGCAGGATCACAAATTTGGCATCACGGTGTCTACTCTGCGGGAGGCTGAATATTTCGCCGATCATGGATTTAAGGATATCACCTATGCGGTGGGGCTTGCGCCGGGCAAGCTGGATCGCGCCGCAGCCCTGATCGCGCGCGGCGTTGATTTAAAGGTTTTAGCCGATACGGTCGATGCGGCCCGGGCGATTGCTGATCACGGTGCAGCGTTCAAGCTGCTTGTTGAAATTGATTGTGGTGACGGGCGGGCCGGGGTGTCTGCCACCGGGCAAACGCTGCTGGAAATAGCCGACTGCCTGTCTGGGTCCAAAGCGGCCCGGTTAGATGGGGTTTTGACCCATGCCGGTCATTCCTATGGCGTCAATGACATCCCAAAAATCCAACAGATTGCAGAAGATGAACGCCAGGCCGTGGTTCATGCCGCAGAACGTTTGCGCACCGCCGGGCATGCCGTAAACACCGTCAGCGCCGGATCCACCCCGACTGCCTTGTTCAGCCAGGATGCGACCGGGCTGACCGAATATCGCGCAGGGGTCTATGTCTTCTTTGATCTGGACCAGCAATCGCGCGGTGTTTGTCAGACTCAGGAGCTTGCCCTTAGCGTCCTGGCAACGGTTATCGGGCATAACCGGGAATCCAGCAAAATTCTGCTGGATGCCGGGGGGCTTGCCCTGTCAAAGGATATCGGTGCCAACGCCTTCCGTCCTGAAGTCCGCTACGGGGCCGTGGTCGCCGTGGATGGCCCGGCCCTGAACGATGTTTATGTGACCTCTGTCAGTCAGGAACATGGCCATGTGAAGGTGACGGATCCGGCCCTGTTTCAGCGATTGCCAGTAGGCAGTCGGGTACGAATTCTGCCCAACCATGTCTGTATGACCGCCGCCGCCTATCCCGTTTACAACGTGACGGATGGCGATACCCTTATCGACCAGTGGGACCGCTGTAACGGTTGGTAAGGTGATTAGAGCATCATGCGTTCGCATGAGCGCACACATGACACTCTAACCACTTGTTTCTTTAGCAAATGCGTCGTCGCAAACGATTCCGTTTGCTCGGGATTTGCTCTAAGGACCAGTCTGAACCGGTTAGCCGCAGCGGGACCAGCCACAGCTTTCGCAGGTGTCACAGCCTTCCTGATGCACCAGGCCGGGCTGACCACAGCGCGGGCATTGCGCGCCGCCCCTGTCTGTTGATCCATGGGCCCGCTTGGTGCCTCTTGCGGGTCGCGTGATCTCCCCATCCTCATCACTGCCCAGAAAGCCGATGGCGATCATATGACGCTCAATCACTTCCCCAATGGCTGCCAGGATGGAAGGGACGTAGCGCCCCTCTACCCAATAGCCACCGCGCGGATCGAAAACCGCCTTTAACTCTTCCACCACGAAGGCAACATCGCCGCCCCGCCGGAACACCGCACTGATCATCCGCGTTAAGGCGACGGTCCAGGCGTAATGTTCCATATTCTTGGAATTGATAAAGACCTCGAACGGGCGGCGTCGACCCGACGATTCGATCACATCATTGATGGTGATATAGGTCGCATGATCACTTTCCGGCCAGCGCAACTTATAGGTCTGCCCCTCTAACGCGCCGGGACGGTCCAGGGGTTGGGACATGTAAACCACATCCCCTTCTGCCTGCGCTGTCTGCGGCACGGGGGCAGCGTCCGCAGGCAGGGTCGCCTCAACACTGAGTACTGATCCAGTGACCTCATTGGGGCGATAGGTTGTGCATCCCTTGCATCCCAGGGCATAGGCGCGGGCATAGACATCCTTGAAGGCCTGAAAGGAAATTTCAGCAGGCAGATTAATGGTCTTGGATATCGAACTGTCGATGAACCGTTGCGCGACGGCCTGGATTGCCAGGTGATCCTCCGGCTGCAGGGCCTGAGCGTCGACGAAATAGTCCGGCAATTCACTCTCTGCACCGAATAAGTCCCGATACAGGCGATAGGCATAGTCCACAACCTCGTGACTTTCCCGACTGCCATCGGGTGCAAGGACCTTGCGATGGGCGCGAAAGGAAAAGGCGGGCTCTATCCCCGATGACACATTCTCCGCCACCAGGGAAATCGTGCCGGTCGGCGCGATGGACGTGACCAGCGCATTCCGGATACCATAGCGCCCGATATCCTTGCGAATATCCTCTGGCAATTCCGCGATGCTTTCCCCGGCCAGATAGGGTTCCGCCTGAAACAATGGGAATGCACCCTTTTCCCCCGCCAGATCAATCGAGGCCCGATAAGCCGCATCGCGCAGGCTGGCCAACCATTGTTCCGTCAATTTCAAGGAATCCGCACTGCCATAGCGCGTGCGGCACATCATCAGGGCATCTGCCAGACCGGTCACGCCCAGGCCAATACGCCGTTTCGCCATCGCTTCCTGCCGTTGCGCATCCATTGGAAAACGCGACAGGTCGATCACATTATCCATCATCCGAACCGCGATGGTCGCCAGTTCCGCCAAAGCATTCACATCCAGATGGGCGGCTTCCGTAAACGGCTGCTGGATCAGGCGTGCCAGGTTAATCGACCCCAGCAGACACGCGCCATAGGGGGGTAAAGGCTGCTCCCCACAGGGGTTGGTCGCCTGAATCGTCTCACAATAATGCAGATTGTTGCGGGCATTGATACGATCGATGAAAATGACGCCAGGCTCTGCATGGTCATAGGTGGACCGCATGATCTTGTCCCACAGATCCCGCGCCTTAACAGTCCGGATCACAGCGCCATCAAATACAAGATCCCAGGGCCCATCGGCGGCAACGGCCTCCATAAAGGCATCACTGGCCAGAACCGACATGTTGAAATTGGTCAGCTTCCCAGCCGTGCGCTTGGCAGCGATAAATTCCTCAACATCAGGATGATCGCACCGCATCGTCGCCATCATGGCGCCCCGGCGATAACCGGCGCTCATAATCGTGCGACACATAGAATCCCAGACTTCCATGAAAGACACCGGACCCGACGCATCGGACCCGACGCCTTTAACCAATGCCCCCCGCGGGCGCAGCGTGGAAAAATCATAACCGATCCCGCCGCCATGCTGCAGCGTCACCGCCGCTTCTTTCAGATGGTCAAAAATGCCGACCATATTGTCTGGAATCGTGCCCATCACGAAGCAGTTGAACAGCGTTACCTCACGTTCGGTCCCGGCCCCGGCCAGAATCCGCCCGGCGGGCAGAAACTTAAAATCTGCCATCGCTTCATAGAAGCGCGGCTCCCATATCGAAGGGTCTTTTTCCACTGACGCCAAGGCCTTAGCCACCCGATGCCAGGTATCCTGTAACGTTTTGTCCACAGGCGTCCCATCCGGCTTTTTCAGCCGGTATTTCATATCCCAGATACGCTTGGAAAAAGTACTAAATTCCAAATGGTTATCCTCGTTTGGATCGTTCTGAGATTGGTGTGAAATTGGCTACAGGCATTTCCAATTTCCGCCTAACTATCAGATATATAATGACTTTTTTATTATAACGCGCAAATGCGATTCAAGTCAATCGATGTTCTGTTTTTGTTTGATGACAGTCAATTCAAGAGATCTTGGGCGATAATTTGGATAAGATTTTGAAATCAAAGAAGTTCGGGCAATTCATGCTGCCCTGTGAAACACTCCACAAAGTTATCCACAGGTTTCTTCACCGATCCGTTTGCACTCTGATTCTATTACATTTTCCAGCCTGTCCATAAAGCTTTGCCGGTCAAGACCAGGCGGTATGGCAGGCAGGATGGAAACAGTGATCGTGCCCGCCCGCTTCAGGAAACTGTTGCGCCGCCAGCGCATCCCCGAATCTAGCGCAATCGGGATCACCGGAACATTCAACGCGCGATACAGGGCATAAACGCCCGGGTGATAGGGCGCGGTCACCCCCGGCGCAACGCGTGTCCCCTGTGGATAGATAACGACCGAATAGCCATCTTTGATGACGGCGCGCCCCTGCAGCACCATACTGCGCATGGCCGACGCCCCGGCGGCGCGATCAACGGCGATCATGCGCATTTTGGAAAGATACCAGCCAAAGAACGGAACTGATTTCAGTTCCTGCTTTAGGACAAAGACTGGCTTTGGCAGAATATGGCTGAACGCCATCGTTTCCCAGGCCGATTGATGTTTGGACGCATAAATCGCAGGGCCGTCGGCCAGAGCCGCCCCTTCGGCATAAACCACCCGATATTTTATCCCGGCAAACAGCCAGGCACAGGCCACACCATAAAATATCCAAAACCGAAAGAACGGTCGCCCGATCCATTCAGGCAACAGGATCAAGGGCAGATACAGAAATCCGATAACAATCGTTCCGCCGTAAAAAGCAAATCCAAACAACAGCGACCGCAAAACCGTCATAGTCTCTCCTCCGGGCCGAGCACCAATTCCCGAAGGGTTTGACGAATCCAGACCAGAATAAATTTCGTATATTCTCCCGCGATCAGGGCTGCCGTGCCTGGATAGCGGTACCACCTTTCATGTTTCACATGATCAGGGGAAACGGGATGCGGAACAATCCTAATTCCCGGCATCACAGCGCGAAATTCCAGCAAGCTGCGCGGCATATGATAGCCAGCCGTCACCAGTCGAATAGAATGAATTCCAGCCTCCTTAACCCAGGCGGCCGTTTCCTGGGCATTGCCATCAGTGTCCACCGCGTCATGCCCTAAAATGATGCAACATTGCAGTCGATCCGGCGCGCGCTTTTGAATGCGCAGCAATTCTGCGACATCCACGCCACGATGCACCCCGGACACGAACAATCTGTCGGCCGCCTTTGCCTCCAACAGTTCGATGCCCGCCTCCAGCCGCAGCGTGCCGCCGGTCAACACAACAATGGCATCTGTCTTTTCCGATAGGGGGGCCGGGGTTTCCGGGATCGTGCTGGCAAAAACGACAAAGCCCAGGGCCCAGCCCGTCGCCAGCACTGCGACAAGTAGCAATCCAATTGGGTAGCGCCGCTTTCGGCTGTCCCGTCGTCGTGCCATCGCGCGGCCTCCTAGACCATCCGCGCCAGCGCCCGCATCACTGTGATGCGCGCCGCAATCATCGCGATCAGGGCTGTCGCTAACGGCAACAGGGCCAAAACAGCCCAATCCAATGGCGCCAGCACCGCAACCCCCGGCAATACGGCCCCGGTTGATGCCGCCCCCTGGCCCAGCCCGATGACAGTCAGGGCCGTGGCAAAGACCCCAAACAATCCGCCTTTAAGGCCAGCCTTCATTGCCTCCCGGGCAAACTGGCTGGCGACATAACCGTCCCGTGCACCAAACAGATGCAGCAATTCAATGGTTTGACGATGGGCCAACAATCCTCCCCGCGTGGCAAAAATCACCATGATCAAACCCGCCGCCGTGACAATCGCGACCAGCACCGCCGATACCAGTCGCAACGCGCCCAGAAACGCCACCAGACGTTCCTGCCATTGCCCATGATCATCAATCAGCACACCAGGTGCAACTGCATCCAATCGGCGCCTTAAATCACGCAAATCAAGATCTGACGCAATCAGACCGCCTTGCAATTCGACGGCAATCAAGGATGGAAGCGGTAAATCACGCGGGTCGATGTTTTGACCAAGCCAAGGTTCCAATAGACGGCGCATCTCTTCCGTGGCCAGGGCCTTCGCCGATGACACACCCTTGGTACCGCGCAGAACGTTCAGCGCCGCCTCAACCTTTTGGGTCTGGACATCCGGGGACAGCGCTTCATCCGAAGGGGGAGGGATTTGGATGGTCAGTGACCCAGTCAACCCCGCTTCCCATCGATCCGCAAAGGCCGATAGAACAAACGCCCCGGCCAGCGCCAGCCCGGCAATGTAAACCATAACAGCCACAATCCAGGGCATCAGACGAGAGGCCGGATCCTGATTGAACGGAATATCGGTCTTACGTTTAGCCATCGTAAACCGGGTCCTCTCCTACGCGGCTTAGAATGCCATCTTCCAGATGCAGGACGGGATGTCTGAACTTTTCAATCAAGGCGCGGTTATGGGTCGCGATCACGACGGTTGTTCCCTGGCGATGCAATTCCTGCAACAGGAATAACAGCCGCACTGCATAGGCATCATCCACATTCCCCGTGGGTTCGTCGGCCAACAGCAATTGCGGCCGCGTCACAACGGCCCGCGCAATGGCGGCGCGTTGCTGCTGCCCGCCAGACAGGGTCGCAGGCCGGGCATGGGCCTGATCATTCAACCCGACCCAGGCCAGTAACTCCCCGACATGCTTGCGAATCATGCCCTCAGACGCCCCCTTGATCTTCAGCGGCAGGGCAACATTTTCGAACGTGGTCAAATGGCCCAGCAGTCGGAAATCCTGATACACAACACCTATTTGGCGACGCAAGGCGGGCAGATCGGCCCGGGGAATCGTCGACAAATCACGATTGAAAATGTCGATCAGGCCACGACTGGGGCGATGGGCCAGATACATCAGCCGCATCAAGGACGATTTGCCTGCACCACTGGCCCCCGTCAGAAAATGAAAGGAGCCTGGGGGCAACTCAAACGTCACGTCGCGCAGGACCTCAGGGCCGGTCCCGTATCGCATGCCAACATTTTCAAACCGAATCACGCCGGTTGTTCCATTTACCATGATTAGACAAGTGAATCTGGGGTCTTGTGACCCCGCGCACAATGGCACGCGTCGCAGGTCTTGGCAAAGCCGGGCCATGCCCATATCCGGCTTAAAATTGACGCCGCTGAAACCGCTGGTAAAGTTGCGCGAATCGCCAAAATCTGCGATGACAATTTGACTATCCTGGTTTTCCTATGAAAGCGGCGCGGTCCTTATGATTCTGACATGCCCCAATTGCAGCACTAAGTTCCGTGTCAAAGATGACGCGATTGGGCCAACGGGTCGCAAGGTAAAATGCCGGAATTGTGCAAATGTCTGGCATGCCATGCCAGAAGGAATGGAAGAGCCTGCCCCCGCCCCATCGTCCACGCCACCTTCCAGCCAGCGCCCTGCACCCACGCCAGTAGAACAGCCCGAATTTGTGGCTCCTGCGGACCGAATGGAGGAAGATTTCGCGCCGCCCCCCGCCGCCGCCGCACCGCTGCGATCGCCCGCGCCCAATAGCATGTCGGCCAATGATATGAATTCACCGCCGGATGGCATGGACCCGCCGCCGATTGCACCGGATGGAGATTTCGTGCTGCGTCAGCGCCAGCCCAAGGTGGAAAAGAAAAGTCCCGTCATGGCCTGGGTGATTTTACTGATTCTGCTGATCGCCACCGGGGCCGTTGGTTTCTTCTTCCGCGATGGCATTGTCGCCGCCTATCCCCCCATCGCCAGAGTCTATTCCTGGGTAGGACTGGACGCCAATCTGCTGATCAATGGTCTGATTCCAGAAGCCGATGACGCCAAGGCCATCCAGACCGAAGACGGCATTCGACTGGTCTTTACCGGTAAGATCACATCGAAATTGTCAGAGCGCGTGGATATTCCCCTGCTGCGGGGATCCCTGGTGGATACCAACCAGCAGGAACTGCATGTTTGGACCTTCACTGCGGACAAGCCTGATATCCTGCCAGGGGAAACGGTTTCTTTCACGACAGAGGTCGTTAATCCGCCGTCGGGTGTGACCAATGCGAACTTCACGCTGCTGCCCAACACCGAAAGCGCGATTGATGACGGCCCTACCGGAATGAATGCTGATGACCCTTCCAAGACTATGGACAGCGAAAGTCATGGAACAGACTCTCACAGCACCGAAACAAACAGCAATTAGAAATGCAGCCTCCCCCCTTTCATGTTAAGCAGATAGATCACATTGTTTTACGGATTGCTGACCTAGGGAAATCCTTGCGGTTTTATCGCGATAGCCTGGGGTGCACGCTGGAAAAGGAACAGCCTGATATCGGCCTGTTCCAATTGCGGGCGGGCGACAGCCTGATCGATTTGATTCCGTTAAACGGTCAATTAGGGGCTGCAGGCGGCGTGGGTCCTGGAAAAGAAGGGCACAATGTCGACCATTTTTGCTTGCGGATCGATCCCTTTGATCCAGAGACCCTGTGTGCTCACTTGCAAGCCGTCGGCATTCCCGCACGACAGCAAGATATTGCATCCCGCTATGGTGCAGACGGTCAAGGCCCTTCGCTATACATCACGGACCCAGACGGGACTGTCGTGGAGCTAAAGGGCCCCCCAGACCGGATTACCAACCCGGTTGATTAGTCGCCAAACAGACTGGTCAAAGGATAGGAATAGTGCAGATTGATGACTTCGGTGCCGGGGTTGTTTTCATCCAGTCCCGCATTCGACAGATGATACAGGCTGAGGCCAAGACGGGAGCGATCATCGAATCGATAGGCAAATTCAATCGCAGACCGGAACTCAACCGGATATCCCAGATCCTTGCCGTCGCCATCATGATACAGGCCCGGCGCAAAGGATGGGGTGATCACAAAGCGACGCCCCATGAACAAATCCAACCGAATCCCCGCATATCCATAAAACGCCGTATCACTGGTCGCCATTACGCCGACGAAGGGATTAAAGACCCACCATTTCGAACCTGAAATATACTCCAGATGAAACTCGGCCGCGCTGTGGTCGTCATTGATATCGTAATAGCCAGATCCAAATCGAATAAAGGACGGTTCTTTATCTGTGTCTTGCGCCATAGAAGGCGACATAGACACACTATAGACAGCCGCGAAAATCGCGAAAATCAGGCTAACACGTGAAAACACGGCTCTTCCCCCAACACACCACTTGATCTTTGAGCTCTCTCGAGCGTCGAGACTATGCCCCAACATTTTGAAAAACTCACGAAAAATGCGCAAATGTGCCAATCAGACGCATTTTATGTAGCCAAAGCGCAACAAGACCTTAAAACCGGCGCGAAAGGCTTGACGACCAGGGGTCCGATACCCTAAATGCACCGGCTTTCCTGGATGGAGACATCCCAAGGGGGCTTATAAGCAAGCAATAACGCGGAAGAAAGCCTGCCGCCGAAAGAAGAGCGGGTGGAACTTCTGAAATGACTGGAAAGGACTAAAGCCATGTCTCGTCGGTGCGATATTTCCGGCACAGGCGTGATGAGCGGTAACAACGTTTCTCACGCTATGAACCACAGCCGTCGGCGCTTTTTGCCGAACCTGCAAGTTGTCCGCCTGCAAAGCGATATCCTGGGCGAGCGCATTCGCATGCGCCTGACCACCCGTGCCATGCGCACGGTGGATAAAAAGGGCGGTATCGATGAATTCCTGCTGAACACGCCGGCCCGCAAGCTGACGGATGAAGCCAAGAAGCTGAAGCGCCGCATTGTGAAGCGCCAGGCCGCCATCGCCAAATAAGGCGAAGGGTGCCGCGCAAATAGCGTGTGCTAGAGTATCAGGCCCGCCCCTTTAACAGGGGCGGGCCTTTTCTATTCGATTGCCCATTCCGCCAGAACGTCAGGGTCGGTTTCCGGTTCCATTCGCTCAGACTTTAAACGCTGAAACTCTGTCGTCGATAATTGGCTCAAGGCCCAAACTGCCGCCCCCCGCACAATCGGATTAGGATCAGCCAGCAGGCCAATCACAGCAGGCACCAATGTATCATTCCCGCTATTGCCCGCCGCGATCAGCACATTGCGCAAAAACCGGTCCCGCCCGATGCGCTTAACCGGTGACCCTGAAAAGCAGGCCCGGAACGTCGCATCATCCAGACCCAGATACGTCGCCAATGTCGCCCCTTGAACCGTCTCGCGGGGCAGGAACCACGTCTCCTGGCTGGGGGTGGCAAATTTATTCCAGGGGCAGACCGCCAGGCAGTCATCACAGCCATAGATCCGATTGCCCATCGCCTTGCGGAATTCCACCGGGATGGGCCCCTTATGCTCAATCGTCAGATAGCTGATGCAGCGCGTCGCATCCAGGGTATAGGGCGCGGGGAAGGCCTGTGTCGGGCAGATGTCCAGACAGCGCCGACACCCGCCGCAATGATCCCCCTGCGCTTCATCTGCGACCAGATCCAGGGTGGTATAAATCTCCCCCAGAAACAGCCAAGACCCATAATCGCGGGACACCAGATTGGTATGTTTACCCTGCCAGCCAACACCAGACAGCGCGGCCAGCGGCTTTTCCATCACCGGGGCGGTATCGACAAAGACCTTAACATCCCCGCCATACTGACCAACGATCCAGCGTGCCACCTGCTTCAGGCGTTTTTTGATCAGATCGTGATAATCACGGTTGCGGGCATAGCAGGAGATATTGGCAAGGTCCGGTTGCTCCAGCATCGCCATTGGGTCTTCTTCCGGCCCATAATTCATCGCCAGAACAATCACGCTGCGCACATCGGGCCACAACCCTTTGGGCGACCGCCGCCGGTCCAGATGATCACCCATCCAAGCCATATCCCCATTCTGCCCGCTGTCCACAAAGGCCTGCAACCGCCCCTGCTCCCGCTCGCCCATCGCGGCGGGCCCAAACCCCACAGCCTGAAACCCGGCCTCCAGCGCCTGGGAGCGGATAGCTTGTTTTACTTCATCTGATTGGACGACTTGCATAGCGGCAGAGTATCGAGTTTTACAGCCTAACGCACTGGGATATCCCCAACCGCCCGTTCCGCATGGAATGCTGCCTCAAAATCCTGGAACCGAGCGGCTTCAATCGCACCCCGCATGCCGGCCATCAATTGCTGGTAATAGGCCAGATTGTGCCAGGTCAGCAGCATGGGCCCCAACAATTCCTGCGCCTTGATCAAGTGATGCAGATAGGCGCGGCTGTACTTGGTGCAGGCGGGACAGGGGCATTCCTCGTCCAGGGGTCTTGGATCATCGGCATGGCGGGCATTCTTTAAATTGACCGTACCGCGCCTAGTGAAGGCCTGGGCATTGCGGCCCGACCGGGTGGGCAGGACGCAATCAAACATATCAATGCCGCGCTTTACCGCGCCCACCAGATCGTCGGGCTTTCCAACCCCCATCAAATAACGCGGGCGATCCCCCGGCAGGGCGGGCGTCGTGTAATCCAGAGTGGAAAACATCAACTCCTGCCCTTCGCCCACGGCCAGACCGCCCACCGCATAGCCGTCAAATCCAATATCGGTCAGCGCCGCGATGGAACGATGGCGCAGAGTTTCATAGATCCCACCCTGGACAATCCCAAACAGGCCATAGCCAGGCCGCGCCTTAAACGCTGCCTTGGATCGCGCCGCCCAGCGCATGGAAAGCTCCATGGAGGCAGCAGCAACATCCTCTTCTGCCGGGAAAGGTGTGCATTCATCAAACGCCATGGTGATATCGGCATCCAGTTGATGCTGGATCAGCATGGAACTTTCCGGCGACAGGTTTTGATAGCTGCCATCAATATGACTGCGGAACCGCACGCCCTGTTCCGTGATCTTGCGCAAGGCCGCCAGGGACATGACCTGATAGCCCCCAGAATCCGTCAGGATCGGACCGGGCCAATTCATGAATTTATGCAGGCCGCCCAGGGCCTCCACCCGCTCTGCGCCCGGCCGCAGCATCAGGTGATAGGTATTGCCCAGCACGATTTCCGCACCGGTCGCCGCCACCGATTCCGGCATCATCGCCTTCACGGTGCCAGCCGTGCCAACGGGCATGAAGGCCGGTGTTTCGATGGATCCATGCGCCGTTTGAACCCGCCCACGCCGCGCGCCGCCATCGGTTCCCATCAGGGTAAATCCAAACTCAGTCATATCGATGCCTTTCAAAATTCAAACCTGTAATGCGCCCTTTTCCGAACGCCGCCCCAAGAGAGCGTCACCCCGGACGTGATCCTGGGGCCGGAGCATCACGCCCCCATCTCACCCGTCGCCCTGGATTCCCGCCTGCGCGGGAATGACACAAATCGTCACCCCGGACTTGATCCGGGGTCCAGAGCATCACGCACCCATCTCACCCATCGCCCTGGATTCCCGCCTGCGCGGGAATGACACCGAACCGTCACCCCGGACTTGATCCGGGGTCCAGAGCATCACGCACCCATCTTCATCCCTCAACAGGAACGCAGTCCAACAGGCTGCTGTCGCCATAGGAATAGAATCGATAGCCATTGGATATCGCATGCGCATAGGCCGCCTGCATCCGGTCCAACCCCGAAAAGGCACTGACCAGCATGAACAGGGTCGAGCGTGGAAGATGGAAATTTGTCATCAGGCGGTCCACCGCGCGGAAGCGATAGCCGGGCGTGATGAATATGTCGGTCTCTCCCTCAAACGCCGATAGGGTTCCATCTGAGGCAGCGGCGCTTTCCAGCGTGCGCATCGGCGTTGTCCCCACCGCCACGATCCGCCCCCCAGACGCTTTATGGGCGTTCAGGCGCGACGCCGCTTCAGGGGAGAGTTGCGCCCACTCACTGTGCATGGGATGGTCGTCGGTATCTTCCACCTTCACCGGCAGAAAGGTTCCCGCCCCGACATGCAGCGTCAGGCGCACAATGGGAATCCCTTTGGCGTCCAATCGCTGCAGCAAGGTTGGGGTGAAATGCAGGCTGGCCGTCGGGGCGGCGACCGCCCCTTCCCGCTCCGCAAACAGCGTCTGATAGCGGTCGCGGTCTTTCGCATCGGTATCGCGGTCCGGTGTCCGGGACCGTTTGATATAGGGTGGCAGCGGCATCGTTCCGCGCTGCCACAACGCTTCTCGCAGGGCCGCCCCCTGACAATTGAACCGCAGGGTGATTTGCCCATCCGGGCGTTTATCCTGCACCACAGCCGTCAGGCTATCATTGAAGACGATTTGGTCCTGCAGCTTTAGTTTCTTACCGGGTCGCGCAAAGGCATCCCAAAGATCGCTGGCACGCTCCTTGATCAACGTCACTTCGATTCCTGCCGTTCCACGCTGTCCAAACAGGCGGGTGGGCAGAACCTTGGTGTCGTTTACGACCAGCAGATCCTGAGGCTGCAACAGGTCGGGCAGGTCTGAAACACGTTGATCTGCGAAGGCCCCGGACCCGGGCACAAGCAACAGTTTGGCAGAGTCTCTGGGCTCTGCCGGGCTTTGCGCGACGCACCGGTCCGGGAGTTCGAAATCGAAAAGATCAACTTTCATCGCTGGATCAGACGGCCATGCCGCCCTTTTCTGCAGGGGCAGGCAGCAGGGTCATCAAGGCCCGGAAAACAGGCAGCAACAGCGTCGCCATTGCCACCTTGATAACGAAATCCCCCAATGCCCAGGTCTGCCAGGGCAGGCCGGTCCCCATGAAGGCAATGGAGAAAAACAGTGCCGTATCCAGGGCTGACCCTACCAGAGTGGACAGGAACGGGGCCTTCCACCAGGTCCCCTGACGCAACTTGTCAAAAACAAAGACGTCCAGCATCTGCGCCACCAGGAAGGCGGACCCGGAGGCCAGGGCGATGCGCATATCCGCCAGGATCAGGGACAGCAGAACCCCAAAGCAGAACCCGACCAGAATCACCCTGCGGGCCGCCGCCGCGCCCAGCAGGCGATTGGTCGTATCGGTCACCAGAAAGGCGATGGGATAGGTGACCGCACCATAGGTGACCCAATCAGCCACATTGAAGCTGCCGATCATGGCCTGAACGGGATACTGAACCAGGATATTGGACGCCAGGATGATCACACCCATGGCAATAATGGCGGGCAACAGCCGCGCAAAAGATGACGCATCCATTTTCATGGCAACCACTCCTTTTCGTGCTGGGCGCATCAGGGTCTTATCGCCGCCGAAGGGCCGCCCCAGCGGAGAACATAGCCCCGCCCCCAGCATCCGCTGAATGCGCGGGTGATAAGCCCTTGTGCTTTCGCGGTCAAGAAAAGAGCGTCACTTTGTTTAAAGGGGATTATGTTACAGGGACACCAGCCATGCTAAAGGATGTCCAGCCCCATATTGAACACGGGATAATTAGCCATGAAATCCCCCACCGCAAAAGCCATCGGCAGGATGCCCATTGCCTATCACATAGGCGGTGACGGGGCACCTTTACAGTCCCCTTTTGACGCGGCCATCGTAATCCCAACACTGCTGCGCCCCAGTCTGGCGAGAGCGCTGCGGTCGATCTTTGCCCAGGAAAATATTGGGCGTCTTCATATTCTGATCGGTGTCGACCGGGCAGAAGGGGACATCGCTGCGATTAATCCCGTATTTCAGGAACAGCCCGATAATTGTGTCACGACGCTGGTCAATCTGGGCTATTCAACATCCACCCGGCACGGTGGGGTACATGCCGCCTGGGATGGCGGGGCATTGCGCACCATCCTCAGCTATATGGCCAACAGCCGCTATGTTGCCTATCTGGATGATGACAACTGGCTGGCACCGGATCATGTGGAAAAATTGCTGAAGGCGATACAGGGGCATGATTATGCTTATACCCTGCGCTGGTATGTCGACCCGGCAACCCTGAAACCATTATGCGTTGATCGGTTGGAATCCGTCGGGCCGGATGCAGGCGGGTACAAGGACTCCCTGCGGGGCTTCGTCGATCCCAATTGCCTGATGCTGGACAAGATCGCCTGCCTTGCCGTGCTGGGCCTGTGGAGTGTTCCGATGAAAGGGGACGATACCAATCTTTCCGCAGACCGCCAGGTCTTTGCAGCCCTGGTTCAACACTTCAGGGGCGGCCCAACCCATACGCCGACCGTCTTTTATCGCCTGAATGAGCTGGATAAGGGATATTCCAAACGCCTGGAATGGATCGCCCGACAGTCCAATAAAAATGCCGGGACCCAATGACCGGGCCCCGGCACCTTTCGTAGGGATTATATTAACCCTTAAAGCGTTTGATCTCGCCTGACTTCAAACGACTGAGATAGGAGTTCAGCTCCTTCTTAACGATTGGCATCAGGACATACAGGGCGGCAATGTTCACAACCGCCATGGCAAAAATCGCCGCATCAGAGAAATCAATGACCGGCCCCAGGCTGGCGGCCGCACCGATTACCACGAATACACAGAACATCACCTTAAAGGTCAGTTCCGCACGCTTGCTTTCCCCAAACAGGAAGGTCCAGGCCTTCAGCCCGTAATAGGACCAGGAAATCATGGTGGAGAAGGCAAACAGCACCACCGCAATGGCCAGGACATAAGGGAACCAGCTGAATGCAGAGGCAAAAGCCGCAGAGGTCAGCGCCACACCAGACGTGCCCCCGACGGTCTGAATCATATTGCCATCCATCAGATAGTTGCCCGTTGCCGGATCGACCATCAACTGACCGGAGATCGTGATAACCAAAGCGGTCATCGTACAGATCACGACCGTATCGATGAATGGTTCCAGCAGGGATACGAAGCCCTCTGTAATCGGCTCCTTCGTGCGCACGGCAGAGTGTGCAATGGCAGCAGACCCAACCCCGGCTTCATTCGAAAACGCTGCCCGCTTGAAGCCCTGGATCAAGGCCCCGACAAAGCCACCGGCAATACCAAGACCGGTAAACGCCCCTTCAAAGATCTGACCAAAGGCCCAGCCGATCTGGTGATAATTCGCGGCGATGATGATAAGCGCTGCCACGACATACAAAACCCCCATGAAGGGAACGACTTTTTCCGTCACGCGGGCAATGGATTTGATCCCGCCAACGATGACTGCAAAGACTACGGCTGCGAAAATCACACCTGTGATCCAGCCTGGATAATCCCCCAGGATACCGGAAATCTGGGCATGGGCCTGGTTCGCCTGGAACATATTCCCACCGCCAAGGGCGCCCAGGATACAGAAGATCGAAAACAGGATCGCCATGATCTTCCCACCCGGCATCTTGCGTTCGATGAAGCCCTTGGAAATGTAATACATCGGGCCACCCGACACGGTGCCGTCTGGATACTCATTGCGATATTTCACGCCCAGGGTACATTCGGTGAATTTGGACGCCATGCCTAACAATCCGGCCAGGATCATCCAGAATGTTGCGCCAGGACCGCCGATCCCTACTGCGACCGCCACCCCGGCAATATTTCCCAGACCGACCGTTCCTGACAAAGCGGTTGCCAGCGCCTGAAAATGACTGACCTCCCCCGCATCATTGGGGTCTGAATAATCGCCCTTCACCAATTGAATGGCATGTTTGAAGGCCCGGAACTGAATGAACCCGAAATACAGCGTAAAAATCGACGCCGCGACGACCAACCAAAGCACGATCCAGGGGAAACTGGTTCCCGGAAGCGGTGCAAAGATAAGATTAACGAAAGGCCCAGTTACCGCCGCAAAAGCTTCATTGACGGCCTGATCGATCCCGCCGGCTTCTTGTGCGAAGGCGGCAGACGGTGTTGAAAGCAGCCCTGCAAGGGCCGCGAATGACAGTTTTTTCATGATTTTCTCCTCAGCCGACAACGGTCACAGGGACGGTTGCATGCATGACCAGATTGGCGGTCGCCGTGCCAAACACACGTTTCACGAAACCGCCTTCGGACGAACGGGCAACCACGATCTGGTCGGCCCCTTCATCTTCAGCCACCTTGTTCAACAAATCCGCGACATCGCCATGTCGAACGATGCCTCGAGCCGAGAAGCCGTCTTTCTTCAACGCGGCGACACTGGGCGTTACGACACGCTCCAGAGCCGCTTCGATTTCTTCCTCGCGGCGTTTGTGCCGCACCGCATTTTCTTCCGCTGTCTGGAAAGAATACGGCGACCATTCAATCACATAAACCAGGATCAGTTCGCATGTCCCCATGCCTTTTGCGAGCTTCTTTGCGAAGTCCAGGGCACGCATGCCTGATCCATCCCCGTCGAGCCCAACCACGATACTTGTTGTCATCTTATTTCCCCTATTTATGAACAACAAAGTGCTGCACCATTTCGGCACAAAAACATCCCACGGATGTCTTGATTAAAAAGTGGGCACCAGAATAGGATCGGAAACAAGCGTTTTATCGGCATTTCAGAAAATTTATTGCGGTTTTATGAAAGTTCGCGCGAGACAATAATACCGCTATAGTTGTTCTTTCGCGATGAACCAGATCATGCAAATGAGCTGGTAGAATCCAACGCTGCGGCTTAAACCCATACTATTTCAAGGGATTATTTTTGAATGCATTGCAACATGTTCGCAACTGCAACAGTCGGTAAACGGGCAGGTATACTTGACTGCCGACTTACGGGGTCATGTCATGGCTTTCTGCCACTGAGTATGGCGTGACCGGCGCGGTAAAAACTGACATCCACCGCTTGAAACCCTGATTCGCGCATCCAGAGGCATTGATCTACCAAAGAGGACGGCTTGTCGATTGGATCGGCATCCGGTGCGAGAAAGAAGTTCCACCCCAAACGCTCAAACGCGACCAATGCACGGAGGTCTCCATACTTGGCCATCGATTGCGACCGCACAATGTCTTCCCATTGTTTGGCTGCAATTTCCAATCCAATAGGTGTTGTTGGCATAATAATATCAACCAATACAAACAAACCACCCGGATTTAACGCGCAATACAGATCATGAAACAGACTCTGCTTCTGTGGACCATCCAGATGATGCACTGCGAGCGATGAGACAAAAGCTGTCGGCTTGGGATTAACATCTCGCCAATCCGACTCCGCCAGATTAAATAATTGTGTATCCAATCGATCTGTATACGCAGCGCAAGTCTCGCGCGTTTCCGCCAACATCGCTGGCGACCCGTCCCAGGCAGACATTCTTGCACTTGGAAAGCGTTCAAGGATTGCTGCTGACAGCTGGCCAGCGCCGCAACACAGTTCAACAACATGCGGCGTTTCAGAGTCAGTAATAGCGGGTGCTAATAGGTTCAACACCGTCTCGCGCAGCCGATCCCCTTCTGGTGTAAATTCAGGCCCATAGGCGATAAAGTCGGCACTGTCCTGTTCCGACCAACCTGTATCGGGAACTGATGTCAATTCACTCTCAACCATTGCATTCTCCCCACCCTCTAATCCCCCGCATCCGGGACAAAGCCTGCAGCCAGGATACCGGCAATCGCCAGGGCCTCGTCATACTCTCCGGCCTCTCCGGCGACGCCGACGGCACCGACGGTGTTGCCGGCTGGGTCACGCATGAAAACGCCGCCCTTGGTCGCGATCAGGGGCAGGCCCATGCGCTCCATGGAAACACGGCTGATGCCATCAAACCAGGTCGGGAATTCTTCTGCCAGGGCCATCATGGTCTTGGTCGGTTTGCCATAGCTGATGCAGGTCTGTGCCTTGGCCTGGGCGATATGTGCCAGCAGGGCGGGGGCATCCTCTTCCCGCTCCAGCGCCAGCAGATGACCACCAGCATCCACAACGGCGATGGCGACGCGGCGTTCAGGTCCTGATCGGGGGGCCGCCATGGCCTGGGTAAGGATCACCCGTGCTTGCGTTAAAGTCACCGCTTTCATTTTCGCCTCCCTGCCCTGTTTCGGTCCCTGGATCGTTGTCCAACCCTACCGGATGTGTCAAATACAACCGCCCATTCTGCCGATATAAGGAGAGTGCCATGCTCGGACCGATTGATACAATTCGTGTCTTCACAACGGATCTGCCCAAAGCGATTGCCTTTTATCGCGATGCCCTGGAAATGAAGCTGGCAATCAGTGACGAAACCATGGCGATTTTTGCCAATGGCGAAACCAAGCTGATGCTGGAAGCAATTGACCCTCAGGACGAGGATGAAGCGATTGAACTGGTTGGGCGCCTGACGGGAATATCCTTCGCCGTGGCGGATATCCGCGCTGCTTATGCCGCCCTTTCCGACAAAAAGGTGCGATTTGACGGTCGCCCGGAGTTACAGCCCTGGGGTGGGGCACTGGCCTATTTCTTCGATACAGACGACAACATTCTGACATTAATCCAATATCCGCTGCCAGATTAACTGGTTTTGGGCGCTGTGTGTTGCGAAACGGCGAATCTGAGACTAGGTAAGGAAGATATTCCCCTGTCCAAAGGTCATGCCGTGACTCAGAAACCGTGCCGCATCGCGCCTTCCATTCTATCCGCCGATTTTGCGGCGCTTGGTGCAGAGATTGCAGCAATTGATGCCGCCGGGGCGGATTTCATCCATGTTGATGTCATGGACGGCCATTTTGTGCCCAATATCACCATTGGTCCTGGCGTTGTGGCCGCCCTGCGCGCCCACAGCAAAAAGATTTTCGATGTGCATCTGATGATTTCGCCCGTTGATCCCTATATCGAAGACTTCGCAAAGGCCGGTGCGGATATTTTAAGTGTGCATCCAGAATCCGGTCCGCATCTGCATCGCACGCTGCAAAGCATCCGTGCGCTGGGCAAAAAGGCAGGGGTGGTTCTGAACCCGGCTACCCCGGTATCGGTCGTAGAACCGGTAATGGATCTGGTGGATCTGATCCTGGTGATGTCCGTCAATCCAGGCTTTGGGGGCCAGAGTTTCATCATGTCCCAATTGGACAAAATCGCCACACTGCGAAAAATCATTGACGCCACCGGGCGCGATATCGACCTGGAAGTGGATGGCGGGATCAATTTTGAAACGGCCCCACAGGCGATTGCCGCCGGAGCCGACGTGCTGGTCGCCGGCACCGCCACATTCAAGGGCGGCCCCGATGCCTATGCCGATAATATCCGTCGCCTTCGCGGCGTGTGAAGACAGTAACTGAAAGGCCGAATACCCCTATGGAACCGGTCGCCCATTCACCCAGCCTGATTGGTCAGGAATTGCGCTATATCCTCGCACGATTGGCGCGCGTTATGGGGCTGTATCGATATCTGCTGTCTGGCCCCCGCCCCGGCGCGCCCAGTCGCAGCATTGCCGATCCGTGGTCGGGCGATCCCGCATTGGGGCGTGCGATTGCGTCCGGGCGCTATATTTTTGCAGGCACGACCCAAACCCCGCAAGGCTCCCCATGGGAGGCCGCCGACGCCCCTCCGGGATGGCTGCGCGAGGCGCATGGCTTTAGCTGGCTGCGTGACCTGGCGGCGGCTGGCGGCAGCGGCGATGACTCCTCCCGCAGTGCTCAGGCCCTGGTTGGTCTATGGCTGGACTGGGACGCCACGAAGAAGCCGGGCGCTGATCGCATTGCCTGGTCTGCTGCCGTAACCGGGCGGCGCGTGCGGGCCTGGCTTAATCATTGGAGCATGCTGATCGGGGGAGAGTCCGGCACGCTGGGTCCGGAAATCCTGAACTCACTGGGGCGACAGGTTCGACATCTGGATATGATCGCCGGGGCAGAGGGAGATGGTGAAGAACGATTGACCGCTATATTGGGTCTGGTTCAGGCCAGTCTGATGGTCCCCGCCTTTCATCCCCGCCTGTCCAGGGCCGTCGGCCTGATGGAGCGGGAATTGACCTATTCCATCCTGCCCGATGGCTGTCATGCGACCCGCAGCCCCCGCCTTCAGTTCGAGGTTATGCGCGACCTGGTGGGCCTACGCGAGTTGTTCAGCGAGCTACAGGCCGAAGTGCCCATCTGTCTGGTGACCGCCATTGACCGAATGGCCCCGGTCTTGCGGTTTTTCCGACATGGCGATGGCGGGCTGGCCCTGTTCCATGATACGCGCGAAGGGATATCCGCGGATATTGATGGCGTTCTGGGCCGCGCCGATGCAAAGGGGCGCGCCCCCACGCGCTGTCCTCATGGCGGGTTTGAACGGTTGGTTTCCGGTAAACTGAACGTCATTGTCGATGCGGGTGCGCCGCCTGGTGCCCCCTATGACAGCCACGCCCACGCCGCCCCCCTGGCAATGGAAGTCAGTTATGGGGCGGAACGCTTAATCGTCAATTGCGGCGCGTCCAAGGTCATTGATGGGGACTGGGCCAAAGCGCAACGCAGCACGGCGGCGCATTCTACCGTTGGCGTTGAAGATACCAATGCCGATGAAATCAGCAATGATGGGCGCATCGGCAGACGCCGCGCCAGCACAGTGGTAGAGCGGAACGAGACTGACGGGGCTGTCTGGATCGACATGTCCCATGATGGCTATCTGAAGCCCTTTGGCGTCACCCATCGCCGCCGCCTGTATCTGGCACCAGAAGGCACCGATCTGCGCGGAGAGGACCGGCTGGAAGGAACGGAGGGGCGGACATTCACCCTGCGCTTCCACCTGCACCCGAAGGTCCAGGTCTCGCTATTGTCGAATCATTCTGCCGCTCTGCTGAAAACCCCATCGGGCAGCGGTTGGCGATTGCGGGTCAGCGGTGCGGAAATGTCGCTGGCCGACAGCATTTATCTGGGCGGCCCGCAAGACACCAAACGCACCCAGCAGATCCTGTTGACAGGCGTCACAGGCCCTGAAGGGGCGTCGGTGAAATGGGCGCTTCAGCGCGAAACCAAGCGCTAGTGTGGTGCGCGGTTATTTGGAATCACCAGGATCTCTTTATCGGCCTGTCGGCTAGAAGAGAGCGTGCAGGCGATGTGGTTCATCGTCAAACGCTCTCGACGCCGTCCGACGGGCCGATAAAGGGACCAAAGGCGCTGTTTGCGGCGCTCCGGGCCGCGTCGCCTTCCGCTTGCGATGCCCCGCATCGCTTCGCGAAACGCTCCTAACCGGAGCACCGCAAACAGCGTCCTGGTCGATCCCAAATAACCGCGCACCACACTAAAAGATCTCAAAAACCTGTCCAGTCTGCAGTCCTTCAACACTTTTGGCATAGCCCAAGGCAGCGCGGGCTGCCGGGACTGGATTGTGTCCCCGGAAGTACGGTCCATAACCTTCCATCGATTCCACGATCACGCCGGGACTGACAGAGTTGATCCGCTGTTTGGCTGGCATTTCAATGGCGGCTGCCCGAACAAAGGCATCCACCGCCCCATTCACCATAGACGCGGAACTGCCATAGCGGATTGGGTCTTTGCTTAATATCCCTGTGGTCAAGGTGAAGGAGGCTGTGTCGCTGACATAATGCCTGCCGATCAGCACCAGATTGACCTGGCCTATCAGCTTGTTGTCGATGCCGATGCGATATTTCTCCTCATCCATGTCAGCCAAATCACCGAAATGGACATTACCCACAGCAGAGACAACAGCATCGACTGTGCCCAGTTTTTTATAGGCAGCCTGAATACTGGCCGCATCCCCAATGTCGATGGCGATATCCAACCCGCTGCGCGACGCACGAATGATATCGTGACGGGCTCCCAACTCCTCAGCAGCAGCCTTACCCAAAGTGCCAGAGGCACCAACGATTAAGATCTTCATAATGTCTGTATCCTTACAATGCGTGTTTGATGAGGAATATATGGGCATGCAATGCTTGGACTGATAAGATGGTATATTCAGAACTTATTGTTTAATGGTGTAAACAATGACGCAATATGTCATGGAAATGTTAAGTTTTGCCGCTGTTGCAGAACAGGGCGGATTTACGGCAGCCGCCCGAAAGCTGACTCTGTCGAAAGGCCTGATCAGCCAGCATGTGAAACGGCTGGAGGAAGCTTTGGGGGCGCAATTGCTGTTTCGCTCTACCCGGCGTATTGAATTGACTGAGGCAGGGGCACAATTCCTGCCCTATTGCCAACGCATCATTGGTACGGTGCAAACGGCATTTGAAGATGTCTCCGCCCTTTACACGCGGCCTGAAGGTCTGGTGCGCATGACCGTTCCCATCTCTTTCGGGGAGGTCTTCCTGCATGAAATATTAACCCAGTTCCAGACCATCCATCCTGGCATCACCATTGAATTGGAGATGGAAAACAAGTTTCAGGACATGAAGTCTGCCAAACTGGATATCGCAATCCGGAAGGGCCTGACAGAAGACCCAGATCAAGTCGCACTGCCAATTGGCCAGTTCTCGGAACATATCTGCGCGGCGCCACACTATTGGGAAACCTGCTCTAAACCCCGCACACCATTAGATCTGGCAGACCATCCCTGTATCGTGAATTTTCATCTGCACAAACTGGGGGAATGGATTTTTTATGCCGATGCGGACCCCATCGCGGTGAAGGTCACCGGTCCGATCCGCCTGAACCATTATCCCCTGATCCGCGATGCGGCGATATCTGGTTTGGGCGTCGCCTTGCTGCCCCGTTATATTCTGGAGCCTGAATTGCAAAAGGGACGGCTGGAACTGGCCCTGACGAGCTATAGAACGCCCACCAGCCCGATCTATATCGTCTATCCCTATCAGGGTCATCTGCCCCTAAAGAACCGGCTGCTGATCGACTTCATTCGGGACTGGTTTCAATCCCGCCCCGCATTGTTGGCACCAATAGACACAGGCAATTAGACATTGAAGCGGAAGTGGAAGACGTCGCCGTCCTGGACCAGATAGTCGCGGCCTTCCAGGCGCAATTTGCCGGTTTCTTTTGCGCCCTGTTCGCCACCCACAGCGATGTAATCGTCATAAGCGATGGTTTCGGCCGCAATGAATCCCCGCTCAAAATCCGTATGGATGGCACCGGCGGCCTGGGGTCCTTTAGCGCCCCGGAACACCGTCCAGGCGCGCGCCTCTTTCGGGCCAATGGTGAAGAATGTGATCTGATCCAACAGCGCATATCCGGCACGAATGACCTGGGTCAGACCGGTTTCTTCCAGGCCCAGAGAATCCAGGAATTCCTTGCGTTCTTCATCGGTTTCCAGCTGCGCGACCTCTGCTTCAATGGCGGCAGAAATCACCACAGCCTGGGCCTTTTCCGCGGCTGCCTTCTCAAAGACCTTTGCGGAATGGGCGTTACCCGTCGCGGCATTGTCTTCTTCAACATTGCAGATATAGACGACAGGCTTGGACGTGATCAGGTTCAGACGTTTGAACGGGGTAACCTCATCCTTGCTTAATTCCACCAGTCGCGCGGGCTTGCCATCGCGCAGCAGGTCCAGGGCTTTGGACATCAGGTCAACATCTGCCTTGGCATCCTTGTCACCGGATTTTGCCTTTTTTTCCAGCGGGACAATGCGGCGTTCCAGGCTTTCCATATCCGACAGCATCAGTTCCGTCTCCACGATTTCCGCATCACGGATCGGATCGACAGAGCCTTCCACATGGGTGATATCGCCGCTGTCGAAACAGCGCAGAACGTGACAAATCGCGTCCACTTCGCGGATCGTGCCCAGGAATTTGTTCCCCAGCCCTTCGCCTTTGGACGCCCCCTTAACAAGGCCTGCAATATCAACGAATTCCAACTGAGTCGGGATGATTTTGGCAGACTTGGCGATCACGGCCAGCTTCTCCAGGCGCGGATCAGGCACCGCAACACGGCCCACATTGGGTTCAATCGTGCAAAAGGGGAAGTTTGCCGCCTGCGCCGCCTGAGTCTGGGTCAAGGCGTTGAACAAGGTGGATTTCCCAACATTCGGAAGCCCGACGATACCGCAATTAAAACCCATGACAGGGACGCTCCTTCAGAAAATAAAAACAGTCAGTTTTTCTTCGCATCGCCGGATAACCAGCGCTTCATTTGGGCCGCAAGACCGCCCTGTTGTTCCGACGTCGGTTCCGCCTTCACTGCGGGAGGGGTTACGACAGGCGGGTCAGTCTTGACCGGCTTCTTTTCTGCTGCGGCAGGCTTAAGGTCCATTGCCAGTTTGGACATAAAGTCCGACGCCTTGCCAGCCGCCAGCAGATCAAATCGATCCGAAATTCCTTCCAACAGGCGCTGAAATTCTGGCTGTTCCACCTTGGCAAAATCAGACAGAACATGACCGATCACCCTGGACTTGTCGCCTGGATGACCAATGCCGATGCGCAGCCGCCAATAGTCCACACCAATATGGGCATCAATGGATTTCAGCCCGTTATGGCCGCCATTACCGCCGCCCTGTTTCATTTTGACCTTGGTCGGGGCCAGATCCAATTCGTCGTAGATAACGGTGACATCCGCAGGCTGCAGTTTAAAGAACCGCATCGCTTCGCCCACTGCACGACCGCTTTCATTCATAAAAGTGGCGGGCTTGAGGATCAGTACCTTTTCGCCCGCGCAGTCACCTTCAGAGACAAGACCCTGAAACCGACTGCGCCAGGCGCTAAAGGAATGGCGGCGGACAATCTCGTCCACCGCCATAAATCCAACATTGTGGCGGTTCCCCTCGTATTTCGGTCCGGGATTGCCGAGCCCTACAACGAGACGCATGGGACGCCACCTTTCTGCTTAAAGGGCAGGAGGATTACTCTTCCGATTCTTCTTCAGAATCGCCTTCACCCTCTTCCTCTTCGCCGTCAACTGCGTCTTCGTCTTCTTCGTCCTCGTCCACGGCTTCAGAGATCACCGGATCAGCGATGGACGCGACAACGAAGTCACGGTCCTGGATAACAGGTTCGGTGCCTTCCGGCAGTTGAACCATGGAAATGCGGATCGTCGCACCGATTTCATAACCGGTCAGATCGCAGATCACTTCGTGCGGAATGTCTTCCACCGGGCACAGCAATTCGACTTCGTCGCGCTGAACTGTCAGAACACCACCCTCGTCGATACCCGGGCATTTGTCTTCATTGATGAAGTGGACCGGAATGTTGACGTTGATCTTCGAGCCCTTCTTCAGGCGCATGAAGTCAATGTGCAATGGCGCATCAGAAACCGGATGGAACTGCACATCACGGGGCAGCGCCTTTTCCTTTTTCCCACCTTCAACATCGATCGTATAAATCGTGTTGAACAGCGCGCCGATCTGAAGCTGCTTCATGATCAAGCGTGGGTCGATGCTGATTGTTTGAGGGTCTTTGCCGTCGCCATAAATGACGCCGGGCACCAGTCCTTCACGACGGACTGCGCGGGCTGCCCCCTTACCTGCCCGATCCCGCATTTTCGCGGGGAAGATCGCTTCTTCAGCCATCTTGTTTCTCCTTACAATTGGTACTCTCCACCGAAACGCCCTCGTCCCGGCGACCGACCTCCAGGGGTGTCGGCTGGGGTCCCAGCAGGACCAAAGATTTCGACGCCGACACCCAAAATTGCGGGGTCGACCTCGAAAAGCGGCGTCTTGTACACTTAATCGAACAGACTGGAAACCGATTTTTCTTCGTAAATCCGCTTAATCGCCTCCGCCAACAGGGGCGCAATGGTAACCTGGCGCACATTATGGCTGACCCGGACCGCTTCTGTTGCCTGGATCGAATCGGTAATCACCAACTGTTCCATGGGAGAGGCCGCAACCCGCGCCACTGCCCCACCAGACAGAACACCATGGGTCACAACGCCATGAACAGACGTCGCCCCGGCATCCATCAGCGCCTGGGCCGCATTGCACAGGGTGCCTGCGGAATCGACGATATCATCGATCAGGATACAGGTCCGCCCGCGTGGTTCCCCGATGATATTCATCACTTCGGAAACACCGGCCTTTTCGCGGCGCTTATCAATGATCGCCAGATCGCATTCCAGACGCTTTGCCAGCGCGCGCGCCCGAACCACACCGCCAACATCGGGCGATACGACCATCAATTCGCCCTTACCCTTCAGGGTTTCCGTCAAATCCTTATGCAGGACCGGCAGCGCGAAGAGATTATCGGTGGGCACTTCAAAGAAACCCTGGATCTGACCGGCGTGCAAATCAAGCGTTAAGACCCGGTTGGCACCCGCCGTTTCAATCAGGTTGGCGACCAGCTTCGCCGAAATCGGCGTGCGAGGGCCGGTCTTTCGATCCTGTCTGGCATATCCATAGTAAGGAATGACCGCTGTCACCCGCCGCGCCGAACCACGCCTTAGCGCGTCGATCATCACCAATAATTCCATCAGGTTGTCATTGGTGGGATAATTCGTCGACTGAATGACGAAAACGTCTTCCCCCCGAACATTCTCCAAAATCTCCACGAAGATTTCCATATCGGAAAACCGTCGGATAGAAGCTTTGGTTAAGGGGACGTTCAGATAGGCTGTGATCGCCTCGGCAAGCGGCTTGTTTGAATTGCCGGCGAGAATCTTCATGAGATAGCATTTCCCTGGCGCGCTAAGAGGGGCTTTGTCTCGCTGGACTAGGCCTTCCCCCACTCTCAAAAATGAATTACCGAACGCGAATTCCCCTGTCTCTCTTAAAAGTCACCCCATATCGAAAGACATTATCGGACGTCACATTCGGTTACGCGAGATGGGTATACCAAGGGGTACCGGACCTGTAAATGACCTCGACACAGTTTAGCGCGCCCTGGGATGCGCCTTTGCGTATTCGGCCATTAATCGGGCGGTATCAACCTGTGTATAGCGCTGTGTGGTGCTCAACGATGCATGGCCCAGAAGTTCCTGTATGGCCCGCAAATCGCCCCCTGCGGACAAAAGATGGGTGGCGAAACTGTGCCGCAAGGCATGCGGTGTGGCCGTATCCGGCAGGCCCAGCGCAACACGCAGCAACCGAATAGGCTTTCGCGCGGAATCCTGATTTAACACACCACCCCGAACACCCCTGAACAAGGGCCCATCCGGATCACCCGCATAGGGGCTGATTGCCAGATAATCCGCAATCGCCTCCCGAACTACGGGAAGTACCGGGACGAAGCGTTCCTTGTTCCCTTTTCCCAACACTTTCATGGATTCGGTTGTGGGGGCATCCCGTTCCCGCAGGGACAGGGCTTCTGCAATCCGCAAGCCACAGCCATACAGCAGGGTCAGCAAGGCGATGTTCCGTTTCGCCAACCAGGGCTGGCTTTCGTGATCCCCCGCCGATTCCAGCAATAATTGCGCATCTGGCACAGTCAGCGGTTTTGGAATGGAATGGGGCAGTTTCGGCGACTTGATCAGGCTGATGCGGTCATTTTCAGCCAGCTTGCGCTTACGCAGATAGTGAAAGAAGCTGCGCAGGGCCGACAGCTTGCGCGCCCGCGACACGTCCTTAATATCTGCCCGCGCCAAAGATGTCAGCCAGGCGCGGAAATCCAGCAATTGCAGATTTGACAGATCGTCCAGCGTCGGCGGTTCGCCCAAATGATCCGACAGGAACATCAGAAAATCAGATAAATCCCGCTGATAGGCGATAACCGTTTTCGGGCTATAGCGCTTTTCATCCGCCAACCAGCCCAGAAACGCGCGGAAAGCACTTGCCACCGCACCATCGCCAGCAATGGGATGGTTAGACAGGTCAAATCGATCTTCTGGCATGACCCCACCAAATATATCGGTCGGACCAGTCTGGTCCCACCTATTCCGGTAAGTCTAGCCAGATTCGAACCAACTGCGCCAGAACCGCAGACAGGAAGCAAATCAGCTCCGTCGCCTGACCGGGATGGAATTTCTCTGGATCCCGATGCCCGAACGCCAACAGCGCCGCTGGGGAGGCCGATGAAATGTGCAGCCGCACCAAAGCATCGCTTTGCACCAGCGTTGCAGCCCCATCAAACAGATCCGGGTCGCCGGAAATATGCGCCCGCAACAACATTTCCTTATCCGGGCCCATCAGGCGATTGACGAAGCCCGGCGGCACCAGCGTGACACTGCGCACCGGGAAATCTTCCGCATTTTCGGATTCCACGGCCAGCGCAACGACATCCATATCCAGCACGACCGCAACATCGGTTTGGATCAGATTGATCAATTGTTCGAAGGAATTCGCCGCCAGCAGACGCAGGACACATTCATGGACCCGCGCCTGGCTGTTCAGATTTTCACGGCTGGTATCGATCAATTCCCGTGCGACATCCGTGGTTTCTTCAATCCGGTCCCGCAAGCGACGGATCATGGCATTCTGAAAATCTGAAACCCCCTTCCCCACTGAGCGTGTGGGCGGGTCCAGTTCGGACATCAGATCAGGATGTTCGTTCAAAAAACCCGGATTGTCGCGCAGGAAGGAGACGACATCCTTTGCTTCAATCGACGCCGGGACGGGCTGACTGCCGGGAGACGCTTTCATAGTCTTAGACCTCCTTCGACAAACGGCCCCAAACGATCAGGGCCAGGATGAAACCTACAGAATGCTCTGGCCGGTGGCTGCCCAGTCTTTCATAAAGCCATCCAGACCTTTATCGGTCAGCGGGTGGCCAAACAATTGACGCAGTACTTTCGGTGGCAAGGTTGCAACGCCAGCCCCCATCTTTGCGGCCTGAACCACATGCACGGGATGGCGAATGGAGGCGACCAGGACTTCGGTGGCGAAATCGTAATTTTCATAAATCGTGACGACATCGGCGATCAGGTCCATACCGTCCTGACCGATATCATCCAACCGGCCAACGAAGGGGGAGATGAATGTCGCCCCGGCCTTTGCCGCCAGCAGCGCCTGAGCAGCGGAGAAACACAGCGTGACATTGACCATGATACCATCATCACTGAGCGCCTTGCAGGTCTTCAATCCAGCTTCCGTTAAGGGCACCTTGACCGCGATGTTATCGGCGATCTTGGACAGCTTGCGGCCTTCCTTCAGCATGGTTTCGAAATCCAGCGCGACACATTCCGCAGAAACGGGACCATCGACGACGTCACAGATTTCCGCTACCACTTCCAGGAAATTGCGCCCACTTTTGGCGATCAGGGACGGGTTGGTTGTCACCCCATCCACCAAGCCTGTTGAGGCCAAATCGCGAATCTCTTCAATGTCTGCCGTATCGATGAAAAATTTCATGTTCGCCTCGCTCCGACCCCACCGCCTGCTGCCCGCTCTGTCGGGGCGGCGATGGAGCCCTATATCTGTGGGGATGATGCCCCGATTCGCGGATGTAAACCGCTTTCCTAAGCGTCTTGGATCAAACACCCGTCGATTAGAGGACAGGGGAGTATGAGCCGAAACACGCTGCCTGAAACCCAGTCTTTGTTCCCTCCCGCCCGTCGGGTCAAGGTCCTATTGCCGCTGCCGCTGGCGGGGGGCTATGACTATGGCGTTCCAGACGGGATGTCCGTGGACTTTGGCGATTTTGTCGAGGTCCCCTTGGGGGGGCGTCGCATCATCGGGATTGTCTGGGATGACCCGCCCGATCCAGACGGTGTGCCCGAATCGAAGCTGCGCCAGATTGAGGCCGTGCTGCCCGTCCCGCCCCTGCCCGATGCGTCGCGCCAGTTTGTGGAACGCATCGCAGCCTATACCCTGGCCCCGCCCGGCAGCGTGCTGCGCATGGCGATGAGTTCCCCAAAATCTCTGGAGCCACCCCCCGTGCGCACGGTCTATACCGCCGCAGACCCCGTGCCGGGGGATTTGCGCCTGACCGGTGCCAGGCGCCGCGTCATGCAGGTTGCCCAGAACAGCCCGGCTTTGTCTGCCAGCGACCTGGCGCGGGAAGCCGGCGTCACCCCCGGTGTCATTCGCGGCCTGGCCGATGCCGGCGGCCTGCTGCCCTTGCGCCTGCCGGATCGGGAAGCCTTCGATGTCCCAGATCCTGCAAAGCAGGGGCCGGACTTATCACCTGATCAGGCGAAGGCCGCCGTTGCCCTGTGTCAGGCGGTAAAGGCCGATACATTCTCTGTGACCTTGCTGGACGGCATTACCGGGTCCGGCAAGACGGAAGTTTATTTTGAAGCCATCGCGACCGCCCTCGCAGCAGATCAGACCGTACTGGTTCTGCTGCCCGAAATCGCCCTGTCCGCACAATGGCTTGAGCGATTTCAAGAGCGGTTCGGCGTCCGCCCAGCCGAATGGCATTCAGACCTGTCGCCCGGCACCCGCCGCCGCACCTGGCGCGCCGTGGCAGAAGATCGCGTCCGGATCATGGTCGGGGCCCGATCCGCCCTGCATCTGCCCTTTCGCGATCTGGGCCTGATCGTCGTCGATGAGGAGCATGACGGGTCCTTCAAGCAGGAAGAAGGCGTGATCTATCACGCCCGGGATATGGCCGTCCTGCGGGCGCAGATCTTTGAATGTCCCATCGTACTTGCCTCTGCAACACCCAGCCTGGAGACTTTGGCGAATGTGGAGGCAGGCCGATATCAAAGCCTGCATCTGACGGACCGCCATGGCACTGCCAGCCTGCCCGACATAGAAATCATCGACCTGCGCAAGACACCGCCGCCGCGCCAGAGATGGATATCGCCCCCGCTGCAGGATGCGCTGGAAGAAACCCTGGCGCGGGGGGAGCAGGCCTTGCTGTTCCTGAACCGTCGGGGCTATGCACCGCTGACTTTGTGTCGCACCTGCGGGCACAGGATAGAATGCCCGATGTGCGATGCCTGGCTGGTCGAACATCGCTTTGGCCGTCGGCTGGAATGTCATCATTGCGGCTATATGATGAAGACCCCGGAAATCTGCCCCTCCTGTGAAGATACCGGCAGCCTGGTTGCTTGCGGCCCCGGTGTCGAACGCTTGTTTGAAGAGGCCAGCGCCCTGCTGCCAGAGGCCCGAATTGAGATTGTCACGTCCGACACGCTGCAAGGCCCCTTGGCCGCCGCTGCCTTTGTGGATCGCATCACCAGTGGCGAGATCAACCTGATCATCGGAACCCAGATCGTTGCCAAGGGCTATCACTTTCCCCTGCTGACCCTGGTTGGTGTGGTGGATGCGGATCTGGGGCTGGCAGGCGGTGATCTGCGTGCGGCTGAGCGCACCTTTCAGATGCTAAGTCAGGTCGCCGGACGGGCGGGCCGTGCCGGTCATGCCGGACGGGTCCTGCTGCAGACCGCCAATCCCACAGCCTCCGTATTGCAAGCGATTGCGCATAATGACCGGAATGGATTCTATGCCGCAGAGGCAGACATGCGTCGCCAACAGACCTGGCCCCCCTATGGCAGGCTGGCCGCGTTAATCGTGTCAGGAGAGGATGAGGGCCAGGTGGAGCGGGTCGCCGCCGATCTGGCACGCACCGCACCACAGGCAGAAGGCCTGCGCGTCCTGGGTCCTGCCGCGCCACCTTTGGCCCTGTTGCGGGGTCGCTATCGCCGTCGCCTGCTGATGAAAACCGACCGCAAAATCAGCATCCAGAAGGCCGTCAGTGATTGGTTGGGCCGGGTAAAGCCCCCCACCAGTGTGCGCATCCAGGTCGACATAGATCCATACAGTTTTATGTAAGTGGTTGAATGCTGGATGCTTATGATTGCGCGACAGTCCCCGGAAGGGTAGTAAGTCTTACTTGCTATTTCCGGGAAGGACCCGCCGGTTCCATGCTGTTCAACCTGCCCAATTTATTGACCCTGTTTCGCATCGTCGCCATCGTTCCGATTGCAGCATTTATTTATGTCGATGCCTATTGGGCGCATTGGACGGCCTTTGGTCTGTTTTCCGCAGCGGGCATCACGGATTTCTTTGATGGATATCTTGCACGCTCTACGGGTCAGGTGTCCAAGCTGGGGCGGTTTCTGGACCCGATTGCCGACAAATTGCTGATCGCCGCCGTGATCTTCATGCTGGTCGCATCGGGTGGCTTGTCCGGCTGGGCGATCCTGCCGGGGCTGATCATTCTTATCCGCGAAATCACGGTATCAGGCCTGCGGGAATTTCTGGCGGAGCTGCGGGTCGGCATGCCGGTCTCAAGCCTGGCGAAATGGAAGACAACCATTCAAATTTTCGCCCTGGGATTCCTGATTGTCGGCACTGCCAGCCCGGCGATAATCCCAAGCGTCCTGATTGGTGAAATTCTGATCTGGCTCGCAGCCGGGCTGACGGTTGTCACCGGCTTTGACTATCTTCGGGCCGGTCTGAAACACATGACAGACTGACCAGCAGGGGGATGCACAAACATGCGCCTTCTGGGCATCGCGGGCTATAGCGGCTCTGGCAAGACAACCCTGGTGACCAAATTGATTCCGGCGCTGACCGCACGGGGATTGCGCGTTTCAACCATCAAACACGCGCACCACAATTTTGATGTCGATACGCCGGGCAAAGATTCCTATCAGCACCGCCATGCTGGTGCGACGGAGGTCCTGATCTCCTCTGCCAATCGCTGGGCGTTGATGCATGAACACCGCGGCGACGTAGAGCCCAGCCTGGACGATCTGGTTGGCAAATTGAGCGATGTCGATCTGGTCCTGGTGGAAGGGTGGAAATTTGGCACCCATCCAAAACTGGAAGTCCACCGCACCGCCACGGAAAAGCCGCTGTTGGCGAACAGTGATGACAATGTCATCGCAATTGCGACGGATACCGACACTTTAATGGGCGTGAAACAGCCGATCCTGCCTATTGATGACATCCCCGCGATTACTGATTTTGTGATCGGGTTTATGCGCACCGGCACAACATAAGTGAATCCCTCTTCCTGATTATCAGGAAACAGGCCAAGATGCTGAAATTAGGGAGGAGATTTGGTGTGCTGAAAGCCAATTCAATCGGGACTAAAATATACTCAATCGCCCTTGGCCTCGTGCTGTTGATGATCATCGTGTCATCCGCCTCAGTATATATGGTCAGCCGAGTCCGAACCGAATTGGAACTGCAATCAACGATCTTCCTGCCATTGAGCAACCATATCGCAGACATCGAATCCCAGGTGCTGGAGGGGGAGGTTCTGATTGAACGTCTGCGCACAGCCCTGGAGGATGAGCGTGTTCATCTGATCTCGAAAGATGTTCATAAGACAATTCGTGATGCGGGTATTGGTGTCCATGATCAGTTCAAAGGGGCCTGGTCCATTCTGGACGCGATCAATATGGATGACCTGACGAAGGCCACCGCCGTATCCACCACAAAAGTCTCTGCAGCCCTGAAATCAGTTGAGCAGCAATACCGTGATTATGAAGCGGATGTGAACCGCCTGTTGGAAGCCCATGACGCAGGCAATTTCGCCAGCATGCCCCTGCTGGATCAGATGCTGACGCAATCTGAGGCCCGGATCTACGAACAGTTGGATGCGTTGCGCCGCGAGATGGGAGATCATGTTGTTGAGGCTGTCGATCAAGTCGTCAGGCTGGACGATATTCTGGATGTTCTGATGGCGGTTCTGACCGCAATCGCCGCCTTGTTGGGCTTGATCTTCGCTGCCATGGTCACAAGCCGGATTGTCACCCCGATGAAGAGTCTGGTCGAAGGATTGAAGCGGGTTGGCGCAGGTGATCTGGAAACCACCCTGGCCGTCACAACGCGGGATGAAACAGCAACCCTGGCCATTGGCTTTAATGAAATGGTTGAAGGCCTGCGCGCCAAGGAACGTATCACCGACACATTCGGTAAATATGTCGACTCCCGCGTTGTGGACGCCCTGATCAGCAATCCGGCTATGACCAAGCCCGGTGGCGACCGGCGCTATATGACGGTCCTGTTTGCCGATATGCGGGGCTTTACCAGCCTGTCTGAGCGCCTGTCGCCGGATGCGCTGGTCACTTTGTTGAATGTATATCTGGAGGATATGTCCGTCCCGATCCAGGAAACAGACGGCGTCATCGACAAATTCATCGGTGACGCGATCATGGCGTATTGGGGCCCTCCCTTTGTGGATGCCACCCATCAGGCCCAAAATGCCTGTACAGCGGCCCTGCGCCAGTTGAACCTGATCGCAGCCTTCCAAAAGAAAGTGCCGGAAATTCTGGGGGTCAGAATTGATGGTGATCCCATCGACATCCACTCAGGCATTGCCAGCGGGCCCGCCCTGGTTGGAACCGTCGGATCCGCCCACCATCGTAATTATACGATCATGGGCGACACGGTGAATTTGGCTGCCCGGATCGAAGGGGCCTGCAAGATTTATGGCGTGCGCCTGTTGGTGGACGAAGCGACACGGAAAGACACAAAAGGCATTTTGTTCCGGGAAATTGACGCCTTGCGGGTAAAGGGGCGCAGCGAACCTGTGAAGGTCTTCGAAGCCATGGTATTCGACCCCGCACCAGAGCCCAAACAACGCCTGGCGCGATGCTTTGACACCGGTCTGTCTGCCTATCGCAGGGGCAGTATTGACGAAGCTGTCAGCGCATTTCAGAAATGCCTGGAAATCGAGCCACAGGACGGCCCGTCCAAAGTCTTTCTCAATCGGCTGGATCATCTCAAAAACTCACCGCCCCCCAGTGACTGGGATGGCGTTTTTGATATGCTAAGCAAGTAACCTGGAAATATCCCCCCACGACGGCTTACCAACAGCCCAACGATGTGGTGGAAAAGGAGGGATACGCCGAATGGCGCAACTGACCGATGATTGTTTTGCCTTTGACGGCCCGCTTATCACAGCTGCCGCCGCACTGGACCATATCCTGACAAAGCTGGTTTGTGTGGCAGAACCGGAACCCTGCCCGGTATCCAAGGCTTTGGGCCGGATTTTGGCGCAAGATGTCATCGCTCCAATGCCGATTCCGCCCTATGCCAATTCCGCCGTTGATGGATTTGCTGTTTACCATGCCGATTTATCCTCCGACAGTGACACGATCCTGCCTATTGGCGGGCGCGTTGCCGCAGGCAGACCCCTGCCACGCCCCCAGAAACGCGCCGAAGCTGTGCAAATATTCACCGGCGCCCCGATGCCACTGGGAGACGGGGTGAAAGGTCCAGATACCGTCATGATGGTTGAAGACTGTATCATTTCAGAAGATCGCCAACAGGTGACCCTTAAACCCGGAATCAAACAGGGTGCAAATTGCCGCCCGGCAGGGGATGACGTCGCAGCAGGCACCAGGATACTGACCAAAGGAACCCGTCTGCGCCCGCAGGAAGTGGGGATGATCGCCGCCTGTGGCCTGGCGGAGGTTCAAGTATTTGCCCCCCTGTCCGTCGCCTTGTTTTCGACGGGCGATGAAGTCCGGCAACCGGGAAATCCCATCCCCAATGGAACGCTGTACGATTCCAATCGCTATACAATTGGGGCCGCCTTGCAAGCCTTGGGTTGTGCGGTCGAAGATCTGGGCATCTTACCAGACGATGCGGCCGTGATCCGCCGCACATTGTCCCAGGCCGCAACGCGCCATGCCGCCATTGTCACCACGGGCGGCATGTCGATGGGGGAGGAAGATCACGTCCGCGCCGCCGTCGAAGCCTTGGGCAGTCTGAATTTCTGGCGTGTCGCAATCAAGCCCGGGCGCCCGATCGGGATGGGCCTGATCCGCCAGGAAGACGCCCCCCCTTGCGCGGTGATCGGCCTGCCGGGAAATCCGGTCGCGGCGTTGACGACATTTGCCGCATTGGCCCGGCCTGTCCTGATGACCCTGGCGGGCTTGCACGTCACCGCCCTTCCCCGGTTCCGGGTCTGTGCGGATTTTGACTATAAGAAAAAAGCCGGACGGCGGGAATTCGTCCGGGTACGTCTGGACGGGATTGACCCGAACACTGGCCTTCCCCGGGCCATTAAACATGGTCGCAGCGGGGCTGGCGTTCTATCGTCCCTGGTCGGGGCAGATGGATTTGTGGAATTGCCCGAAGATGATACCTATCTAGAGTCTGGGACGGCCGTTGATTTCCTGTCCTTCGCGGAGGTGTTTTGAATGAGAATCCTATATTTCGCCTGGCTGCGCCAGAAGATCGGCACCGGAGAGGAACAGATTGATCCCCCGGAAACGGTGGCAACCGCCGGCCAATTAATTGATTGGTTAGCGACCCGTGGCCCTGGCTATGCGACAGCGTTCAAGGATGCCCGTGCGGTTAAGATTGCTGTGAACCAGACATTCGGGGATCGCGAAACACCGATTGCCGCGAATGATGAGGTTGCCTTCTTCCCCCCTGTGACGGGCGGCTGAGACATGACGGTTCGGGTGCAATCGGAAGATTTCGATTTGGGACATGAACTGGATGCCATGACCAGGGGCAATACCGGCATTGGTGGGTTATGCAGCTTTGTCGGATTGGTTCGGGATATGAATGACGGGGCGGGTGTTGGCGGCATGGTCCTGGAACATTATCCCGGCATGACCGAAAAGATGCTGGAAGAAATTGAAGCACAGGCCCATGAACGCTGGCCATTGCAGGCCAGCCTGATTATACACCGCTATGGTCCCTTGCAGCCGGGCGATCGGATTGTTCTGGTCGCAGCCGCCAGCCCCCATCGCGACGCAGCGTTTCAGGCCTGCAATTTCCTGATCGATTGGCTGAAGACAAAAGCCCCCTTCTGGAAAGCGGAACAATTGGACAGTGGCGAAACCCGATGGGTCGAGGCCCGCGAGGGCGATGAAAAAGCAGCATCAAAATGGTAGTGGACGAGGTGGAGCGAATGGAAACAGGACCCCTGGAAATCGTGCGGGCCGGAGAGAATGATGCCGATCTGGTCGCAATCATGGTCCATCGCCTGTTACATGAAATCGGTGCCTGGCACGGTGCGCCGGATGATGAGCGTATTCACGCCGTCTGCCGCCAACTGCTGGAAGAAGACAATCAGTTCAGCGCCCTGTTAGCCTTTGATATGGAGCGACGCCCGGTTGGCGTCATGACGCTGACCGAAGCCGTCGCGATTTATGCGGAAGGGCGTTTGGGAATCATCATGGAATTGTATGTTGTCCCCGATGCGCGGTCAGCCGGGATCGGCGACCGCCTGATTCAGGAAGCCCGGCAGATTGGAAAAAGCCGCGGGTGGAAGCTGTTGGAGGTCAACAGCCCCGATGGTGAAGAATGGACCCGAACCCGAGCCTTCTATGAACGGCAGGGCTTTCGCCATGTTGGCCCGTTCATGAAGCTCGAATTATAGATAGGCAAACGCCTTTTCTTTTGACATGTCCTTCGACAGCTTCTTGGCAACGCGCGCCAATAACTTTGTGCCCACCTTTGAAATTGCCAATTGATCCGGAAAGGGTGGCCCCTTGCTTACCCGATCCACCAGACCATATTGGGCCATCAGGATCAGCAGGCGACGGATCGTTTCTCTGGAAACGCCAATGTTTCCGAAGATTTCAAACAGGGCAGACTGGCTTAGATTCGGAAAAATCCGGATGTTTCCTAGCGTGTCAACTTCATGTCGGGCCAGTAGTGCGGCGAACTGCTTTTCAGTTAAATCAGATGACGCATAATCCTCCAGAAACAAGAGGATCGTATAGCTCTGAATGCTGGAAAGCTGAACCGCATCCTGTCTTGCAAGCGGCGTTCCTATCCCGTTTAGCAGTTTCTCAACTTCCTTCTCAAACACACGCAAAGCTAAGGCTGGCGCACGCAGGGTCGGGTCGATTGGAACTACTGTTTTTTCTTTAGGCATATAGGTTCCTTTTCCCACCAATTAAACCAACGCATCCTTGGGCTTTTAACTGAGCCCAGACTGCGATAAAACCCTCCCATCAGAATCAGTATATCCCATTCTGACAAACAAAGCATTCCTCAGATACAACATAACCTGTTAGGTCAATGACTACCAACACTTCAATGACGAAACCAGTAATACTTTGCATTCTGGACGGGTGGGGCGAGCGCGCCTCAAGCGATGACAACGCTATCGTCGCGGCTCAGACCCCGGTCATGGACCGATTAAAAAAATCGAATCCATTCGCGGTTTTAGAAGCTTCTGAAACTTTTGTTGGCCTTCCCAGCGGGCAAATGGGCAATTCTGAGGTGGGTCATATGAATTTGGGGGCGGGGCGTGTCGTCTTGCAGGATTTGCCCCGAATTGATCAGGCAATCGCCGATGGCACCCTGGGACAATCGCCCAAACTGAAGGATTTTACACAGCGCTTGAAGAAGACCGGCGGCACAGCACATCTGCTGGGCCTGATTTCACCGGGCGGCGTGCACAGCCATCAGGATCACATGGTTACCCTGGCAGAACATCTGCGCGCCGAAGGTGTACCTGTCGCCATTCATGGCTTTCTGGACGGACGCGATACGCCCCCGCGCAGCGCACTTGATTATGTGAAAAAATTCCAAGCCGCCGCCCCGAATGTTCCGATTTCAACTTTATGCGGCCGATATTGGGCAATGGATCGCGACAATCGGTGGGATCGTATCCGCAAGGCATTTGACGTTATCGTTCAGGGTAAAGGCAGCGCTGCCCCAGATCCGATTGCAGCCATCGAAGCCTCGTACAACAATGACGTTTCAGATGAATTCCTGGAACCGGTCGCACTGAATGGATATCAAGGTGTTAAGGATGGCGATGGCCTTTTGATGACCGCCTTCCGGGCCGACCGCGCGCGGGAAATTCTGACTGCGCTTCTGGATCCTGAATTCAATGCTATTCCAGGATTGGCGCAACCAAACTTTGCCGCCGCTCTGGGGATGGTGGAATATTCGGACGCCCATAATGCCTTTATGGAAACCCTGTTCCCGGCAGAGGCGCTGAGCGATGTCCTGGGCGATGTCATAGCCCAGGCAGGCGGAAAACAACTGCGCATCGCCGAAACGGAAAAATATGCCCATGTTACATTCTTTTTGAATGGTGGGCGTGAAACGGTGTTTGAAGGCGAAGATCGAATCCTGATCCCCTCCCCCGATGTTGCCACTTATGACCTGAAACCCGAAATGTCTGCTGCGGAAGTGACCGACAATTTGGTGGAAGCGATTGAAAGCGGTCGCTACGATCTGATCGTCGTGAACTATGCCAATACGGATATGGTTGGCCATACCGGGGTCTTTGACGCTGCGGTCCAGGCTGTTGAAACCGTTGATCGATGCCTTGGTCGCCTGGAGGCCGCAATTCTGAAACAGGGCGGGCGGATGTTGATCACCGCAGACCACGGAAACGCGGATATGATGGTGAACCCCGATACCGGCATCGCCCATACGTCCCACACGCTCAGCCAAGTACCCTTAATTCTGGTCGGGGCCCCGGCGGAAGAAGTGTCGGGGCTGAATAACGGTCGGCTGGCCGATGTCGCCCCGACCGTATTGGACTTGTTGCGCCTGCCACAGCCAAAGGCGATGACTGGACATACCCTGCTGCAGCGCGCAGCCCGCCATGCAGCCGAATAGGCGCCTCACCCTGCCTCTTTTCCGCCCCGTCGGGCTTGCCCTGGCGATCCTTATCGGCATTGGTCTTCCCGGTCATCATGTTCTGGCCCAGACAACAACCCCGTCCGATGAGGCCCAGCGGGTTGAGACGGAGTTAAAGGCCGAACAGGAACGCAGCCGTGCCCTGGAAACCAAGGCCAGACAGCTTTCGCAAGAGTTGGAAGCGTTGCGGGTGCAACTGGTCACAGTGGCCAAAGACACTCAGTCTCGCGAGGCGCTGATTTCCAATCTGGAACTGCAAATCGAAGAACTGCGCGCCGAAACCGATCAGCGGCGATCTGTCCTGGCGGAGCGGCATCGGCAATTGACCGGCACATTAAGCGCCCTGACAGGATTATCCGAAGATGCGCCCCGTGCCTTCTTTCTGTATCCAGGCGATCCTTTGGAGGCGGTTCGGGGATCCATTCTGTTGCGCGCAGCGATACCCGTCATCGGGGAAAGAGCCTCAGTGTTGAGAGAGGATCTGGCGGCCCTGAGCGCCGTGCAGAAGGATTTGAACGGCAAACTTCAACGCCTGAACCAGGAAGATCAGTCCCTGATGCAGGACCGTGCCAAAATCGAATCCCTGCTGGAAAAAAAGCGCGCGCTGTATGATGAAACATCCCAGGCATCGCGCAAAACCAATGAGCGCCTGCGGACGCTAACAGAAAAATCGGCATCGCTGAAAGAACTGATGGCCGCTCTTGAATCGGAACGCAAGGCCCGCGAAGCACAGGAAGCCGCCCAGATACAGGCGGAAGAAGACGCCCGAAAACAGGCCCAAAACCAACCGTCTGTGACATTGCCGACGCCCAATGCGCCCCCCCCGGAACCAATTGCAAAAAACGGGGAAGCCGCCCAATTGGCGGCCCTGGCGCGCCTGCCGACGCGCAAACCCGACGGCATTCGTCCCTTCCCGGACGAGGGCGTGGTGACCGCGCCTGCCGTTGGTTCCCTGATCGTTCAGTATGGGCAGGAAACAACATTTGGCCAGATATCCAAGGGAATCGTGGTAGCAACCCGACCAGGAGCAAGCGTTCTATCACCCTTTGATGGAAAAATTGCCTTTGCGGGTCCATTTCGGGACCTTGGGCAAGTCTTGATCATTGAACATGACGGCGGATACCATACAGTACTTGCAGGCTTTCAGCGAATTGATGTCGCAACAGGTAATTGGGTTCTAGCAGGTGAACCGATTGGCATCATGCCACAGGAATACAGTACGGTCTCTGAGAGCGCCGTGGGCACAAAAACTAGTGGCGGAAACCGTCCGCAACTCTATATGGAATTACGGCGCGGCGGCCACCCGGTCAATCCGCTCCGTTGGATCACAGCTGGCAGTATTAGGATGAACGGATGATCGTGCGCGAACAAAAATCTCCCCTCTCCTCCAAACAGGGCGAGGCTGGCTCCGGGGCACGGTCCCTGCGGCATCTTGTGTTAACAGGTGCCATGCTGGGCGGCTTGTGCATGGCCTTTATGGCAAGCCCGCCGAGCATTGCCCAAGCGCAAGAGACCACGAATGCTGATGCGCCAGACACGTTCGAACTGCTGGACCTGTTTGGAGAAGTCTTCAATCGCGCCCGTGAAGATTATGTCGAAGAAGTCAGTGACAAAGAGCTGATCGAAGCGGCCATTGAAGGCATGATGAGCAGCCTGGACCCCCATTCGACCTACATGAATTCAGAATCCTTCGAAGCCCTGCAGACCCATACAAAAGGGGAATTCGGCGGCCTGGGGATTGAGGTCAATATGGATGAAAGCGGGCTGGTCAAAGTGGTCAGTCCGATTGATGATACGCCTGCGGCCCGCGCCGGCATTGAAGCAGGCGACCTGATATCCAAGCTGGATGGCGAGAATGTCAAAGGCAAGACGCTGAACGAGGCCGTGGAGATAATGCGCGGTCCTGTTGGTGCGGAAATTGTGCTGACGATCATTCGTGAAGGTGTCGCCGAACCGTTCGAAGTAACCCTCATTCGCGACAAAATTCAGGTTCAATCTGTCCGCAGCCGGGTGGAAAACAATATCGGCTATATTCGGATCACCAGCTTTTCCGGTCAGACACAATCCGGCCTGGAAAAAGCTATTGAGTCCATTCAGGACGAGGCGGGCGACGCCTTGCTAGGCTATGTTCTGGATCTGCGCAACAATCCAGGCGGATTGCTCAACCAGGGTGTCTCCGTTTCTGACAGCTTCCTGGAAAAGGGGGAAATCGTCTCCACCCGTGGCCGCACGCCTGAAAATATTCAGCGCTTTCAGGCGACGCCCGGGGATCTGACCAATGGCATGCCCATTGTCGTGCTGATTAACGGGGGATCGGCCAGTGCGGCTGAAATCGTTGCGGGGGCCCTGCAAGACCAGCATCGTGCCATTCTGTTGGGCACACAGACCTTTGGCAAAGGCTCGGTCCAGACCATTACGCCGTTAAGCCGAAATGGCTCCGCTATCAAGCTGACAACCCAACGGTTCTATACACCCAGCGGCAAATCGATCCAGCAATTGGGGATCACGCCGGACATCACCGTAGAACGCGCCCGTGTCGAAGTGATCGAGGCGACACCGCAACGCAGCGAAAAGGACCTGGCCGGATCCCTGAAAAATGAAGTCGAAGGGGCTGTCGCCACGGAAAATGTCGCCACCGATACCGCAATAGAAGACTATCAATTGGCCCGCGCACTGGATTTGATCCGTGGGATTGGCCTGTATCGCAGTCAGGCGGCAAATTAACGTCGGCACTGATTCTGTTTATGCGTATGGAACCGAGGCCAAATTCCGAATTTGGCCTCGGTTTTTTTGTGATCCCACGCCAAATCGCCCAGATACCGGGGCCGCTTGAATCACGGTGCAAATCAAGGCACATTCAAAAGGCTGATTTAGTCGGTAAGGTCGCGAAATCAGAAAGTTAGAATTAACTCTGACGGGGGAGTGATGCGGGTGCCTGCTGCGCGGCGATAAACAGCCTCGCGCACGAACCTGCCAAAGGCGCTATGAAGCTTGCGATGCCAAAGCTCAATTTTTCCGGCCTGATGGGCAAGGTCAAAGGCCTTGGCCCGGCGGTGAAGTCGATGCTTCCTGGCAAGCTGGGGGGCAGCAAGGGCGGCACCGCAACTGCCGCGCCAGAACCCGATTACGATGATATTCCCGAACATCTGCGCCCAACCTTTTTTCAGCGCAAGGCGCATGTCCTGCCCGTTTTCGCCGCCTATGGCCTTTTCCTGATGACTGGTATCGGAATTGCCGCCTATCTGCTGATCAAAGGTCCCGCGATCGAGGCGGAAATGGAAGCGAGTATCCCCCGTGCGGAGATTTCGGAGTTCCAATTCGTCGATGAAAGAGGCGAGATGGGACAGGATAGCGGCACGGCGACTACCGCTGAACCGGTTGATGCACCAGGCGAAGATACTGCCGATGCGTCCCCATCCAATGCCCCGATCGAGGCACACAGCGAACCTGCAATACCCGATCAAATGGAACAGCCCACAGATACGGCAATGACCCAAGCCGCATCCGATGCAGATGAGCCGCCCCTGGCAAATGACGGCCCAGACCCCTATGCTGGCAATCTTGCCGCCTATCCCGATCCAGGACTGATTGAAGACATTGCATCGGTTGGCGAAGTCCCAACCGCGGGAGCAGATGGACGGGTGCCGTGGAAAGTATACGCCCGCCCGTCCAGCAGCCTGGAGACCCGTCCCCGGATCGCCATCGTCGTGATTAATCTGGGGCTTTCCGTACAAGCGACGGAGGCTGCAATCGATCTGCCCGGCGCGGTCACCTTATCCTTTTCGCCCTATGCGCCGAATTTGAAGGACTGGATCGCCCAGGCACGCAATGCCGGACATGAAGTCATGGTAGGCCTTCCGATGGAGCCCCGCGATTTCCCCCGCAGCGATGCCGGCCTATTATCTCTTATGACAGGCGTTGAACCAGCCCAGAACATTCTGAACCTGCAACGCGTCATGAGCGAGGGAAGCGGATATATCGGACTGGTGAACTATCAGGGATCTGGATTTACCGCCAACCGGGCGGCACTGGAGCCTGTGATGGAAGACCTCTCCAAACGGGGGCTGGTCTATTTCGATACGCTGGACAATGCCACCAGCATCGCACCGGAAGTCGCCCAGTCCGTTGGAATGCCGCATGCTACCGCCGATATGATGATCGACGCCACCCAATCGCGGGGCAGCGTTCTGGAACATCTGACCCAATTGGAATTGTTGGCTAAAACTCAGAAGACAGCAATTGTCAGCATCAAGCCTTTTCCAATGATTTTACAACGGGTTAAGCGCTGGAGCAGAGAATTAAGTGGCAAGGGCATGGTACTAACGCCACTTTCCGGTATCATTACCGCCCGCCTTCGCGAAGGCTGACACGTTTTCGTCGGAATCGGGATGGCTGGGGCCAGCCAGACCTTGCCAAACATATAATAACGACCCCAGAAAAGGGGTCGACCAGTTGGGAGTGGAAATGACTGACACAGATGATGGGGATGTGCCAACCCGCACGGGGCCAGTGGCCATTACGGATTCCGTTGATCCGTTCAGGGATGATCCACGCCCCTATCGGCCCTGCGTCGGGCTGATGCTGTTCAACAGCAAAGGAGAAGTGTTTGTCGGCAATCGGATCGATGTGCCCGGCGATCACTGGCAGATGCCTCAGGGCGGCATTGATGACGGAGAAACGCCTTTGGATGCTGCCTTGCGGGAATTACAGGAAGAGATTGGAACCAATAAGGCCAAGGTCCTGGCAGAAAGCGCGACCTGGTACCCCTATGATTTGCCTGCGGGCCTGTCGCGCCGGATTTGGAAGGGAAAATATCGCGGTCAAACCCAACGATGGTTTGCGCTGCGGTTTCTGGGCACGGATGACGATATCGATCTGACCTGTCACAAGCCGGAATTCGGGGAGTGGCGCTGGGTGGATATCCAAACCCTTCCAGACCTGATCGTACCCTTCAAACGCCCGATCTATGAGCGGGTGCTGGCGGAGTTTTCAGATTTAGCGCATCCCTGAACCGGTCGCTTTACTCAGGCTGCGTTTATTCAGGCCGCCTGCCCCCCATACCGGTGAATGCCGCATTCCGTCTTACCCATTCCGGCCCAGCGTCCAGCCCGCGCATCTTCCCCGGGTTTAGGGGTCGATGTGCAGGGACCGCATCCGATGGATCGATAGCCGTTCAACCACAGGGGATGGCGCGGCAGGGCATAATTGTCAAAATAGGCATCGATCTGGTCAGGTGTCCAATCGGCCAATGGGTTCAGCTTCACCCGGCCCGGTCCATCCGGTTCCGCTGTTGGCAACACGGCGCGCGATCCGCCCTGGAACCTTTTGCGTCCCGTGACCCAGCAGTCAAACTGGCTTAGAGCCTGATCCAAAGGGCGCACTTTCCGGATATCACAGCACGCATCCGCATCTGATTTGTGCAGATCGCCGGTTGGATCCCCGATCGTCCGATCCGTCGCCGGGCCAATGGATCGGACATCGGTCAATCGAAAGCGATCAATCAACAAATCCCGGTAATCCAGTGTTTCCTGAAAATGCTTTCCCGTATCTATGAACAGGATCGGCGTGTGGCGATTTACCCGCGCGACAAGATCCAAGACCAGCGCAGACTCCGCCCCGAACGCAGAAACCACACAGGCGCGGCCAACAAACACTTCCTCCAACGCCTTGCTCAACAAGGGTAAGTCTGAAAGGCCGATTAAGGTATCTATCGCAGATTGATGCGAATGGGTTGGCGAACTATGGTTCATTTTCATACGGTTTCTCCATGTTAATTATAAATATATACATGTAATTTATGTGATTCAATATATTTAACACTGAAGTATGATTTTTTAGGAAATTCATGGCTATGGCATTTTTTCAAAAATACCGATATCCTTAATTTGGAACGGGGCAGAAGCTTCCAGGAACCCGCCAATTTTCAGCAAGAAATGCGTAAATTGGACGACATCGGACCCAACAGGGACCGCCTTTCAAAGCGACGATCAGCACACAATGCTCACGCGCAGAAAGGCTGCCTTCTAACGTCTGTCGATACTGGTTATGCAGATACAGTCCGTCAGCGCCGCGATTGTCGCCACACAACAAAGCCCTGCCGTAACCTCGGTACAGGCTCAGGGTTCCGTTGCGCCCCTATCGGCCCAGACCCAACCCATTCGCGAGGATCAGCGCGCAACTGGCTTTGTCTCTGGTCAAACACCTTTGAGTCAGGAAGCCGTCAGTGTTTTGCAGGCAAATGCCGCAAATGCGCCCCAAAACACCGCCAATGACCCAACGGCTCTGGCCAATGCCAACGCGCTGCCACCCCTCTTTGCGCCACCCCCGCCTTCCGCCCCAGAACAGACGGAAGAGGCCACGCCAGCACAGGATGAAGCCGAAGATGCCGCCGCCCAGGATGAGGAAGGCTCTGACGGTCTGACACCGCAAGAGGAAGAGGAAGTTGCAGACCTGAAGCGACGCGATGCAGAAGTGCGCCGCCATGAACAGGCCCACGCTGCCGTCGGGGGGCAATATGCGGGCTCCCCCCGATATCAGTACGAGACCGGTCCAGATGGTGTTCAGTATGTTGTGGACGGAGAGGTCAGCATCGCCGCAAGCCCGATCCCTGGTGACCCTGAAGCGACAATAGAGAAGGCAAAACAAGTCCGCCGCGCCGCATTGGCACCGGAAAGCCCCTCTGCCCAGGATCAGCAGGTCGCCGCCCTGGCACAGCAACAGATCAATCAGGCCCGCGCTGAATTGGCCCGCCAGGAACGGGAAGACCCCTTGGCTTCTATCGATAACGAACAAGGCCAGGCCCCAGATCCAACCGCACGGCCGGACCCAACGGCTACCGAAGATGACAGGGCATCACGCAGCCTTTTCGCGGCACAGGCTTTCCAACAAAGCCAGCAATTGGGTTCACTGCAGCGCCCATCACAGATTAGTGGCTGATACCTAACTGGAATTGAATGATACCAGCGCAGGGAATGGTGAAAAATGGGCCGGTGTTTCGGAATGCGATAAGACCGACTTGTCCAGCATAGCCGCAGAAAGCGTTCTCTCGCCTTACAGTTTTTGTAAAAGGCACTGAAATACTCTTTGCTCTTCTTGATTAAGGGGAGAAAGAATTTCCTCCAGGATCTCTGATAATGAACGGCGAAAAGCCCGGACTACCCCTTGCCCCTTTTCTGTTAAAGCAATCATGCGAACCCGGGCATCTTCCGGACATTGTTGACGCTTTATCAACCCATTAGCCTCCAGCACCTTGATGGACCGCGTAATCTGCGACTTGTCGCGCTGCATCTGCTGCACAACCTCGTGAATCCGCGCCGGCTGTATGTCAGCCAAAGTCAATAATAACAAGCAACCGATCTGACCGATCATTTCCGTATCGAATTCATGAGACTGGGAATGCACAGACGCGTGGAGCCGCCGCATAAAGCGATCGACCTGATGAACAATATCGGTACTGAGGGCGGAATGCATGATTGTTGACATAGTCCACATTGTGCGCATAATTGGATTTAGTTGATTATATCAACGAAATTCCAGATATAACACCATAATCTCAGGTCCATATAATTTTGCCAAACGACATCTCGCCTTGCCTGATCCCACGCCAGATGCGGCTATCTGTAAAACAGGGTCCCACGGAATGAGAAATCTGCTTATCCTGCATAAATGCCTTATTGTTGAGGGCGGGGTCATGCGCTGTATCGCGACGGTGCTTATTACATTGGCGATGCTATCTGGATGTGACGATCCTGTCGCTTACGCCCCAAAGGAACCATTGCGCGTTGGTGTCGTAAAAGCGGAAAAACTACCGATCATTGGCACCGCCACCCTGACCGGGGAAATCAAAGCACGAATCCAAAGCGACCTTTCCTTTCGGATAAGTGGACGTGTCGCATCAATTTCCGCCGATGTGGGAGATCATGTGGAAGCTGGCGGCGTCCTTGCGACCTTGGATACGACGCAACTGGAATCAAATTTGAAGGTTGCAAAGGCCAGCCTGCACTCTGCCCAAGCGACATTGAACCAATCAACGATCGAATTGGACCGCAAAAAATCGCTACTGGATCGGGGCTTCACAACGCGTGAATTGTATGACGACGCCAAACAGGAATATCTGGCGGCGAAAGCGGATATGTCAAATGCCAGAGCCGATCTGTCTTCAGTCCAGAATGACATCGACAATGCTGTTTTGCGGGCACCCCGAGCGGGCGTCGTGACCGCACGAAATGCGGAAGTCGGTCAAGTCATGGCTGCAGCTATGCCGGTCATTACCTTCGCAAATGATGGCGACCGCGACGCTGTTTTCGATGTGCCAGAAGCGCTGATAGCAGCAGGCCCCCCAAACGGCACCATCACAATCCACCTTTTGTCACAGCCAAATATAAGCGCCATTGGCGTACCACGCGAGCTATCGCAGGTCGTTGATCCCGCAACAGGATCCATTCAGGTAAAGATCGGCATTGAAAACACCCCACCAGAAATGACTTTGGGCGCAGCCGTAGCTGGTCTGGGACAATTCAACCAACACGCCCTGATCCGGGTTCGGTGGACAGCCTTTTTTACAAAAAGGGGCGAACCAGCAGTCTGGACCATCAATCCCGACACGAATGTCGCATCCCTAACGCCAATTGTTATCGATAGCTATCAGACCAAGGATATCCTCATAAAGGAAGGCATCAACCCCGGTGACCTGGTTGTTGTGGCGGGTGCCCAGCTTTTGCGACCCGGCCAAGTCGTGGCGCCTATCCTCATGAATCAATCAACGGGGGGAGCAACACAGAAATGAGACGGAATCTCATTCTCTTTCTGATACTGACAGGTCTTCTTGCACTCACGGCGTGTGATGACACCACAGATCAATCGGAAGAAAAGCCGATTATACGTCCGGTCCTGACATTAGAAGTGCGCCCCGAAATCATGCGATCCACCACGTTCGCAGGCACAATTGATGCGCGCTACAAGTCCGTTCGAGCATTTCAGCTTCTGGGGCGCATCACTCAGTTCAACGTCACTATTGGTGACATCGTCACGATTGGCGAAATGCTGGCGCAATTGGACCCAACAACTTTTGATCTTGCGATTCGGTCAAGCGAAGCAGAGCTGGACAAGGCGCAATCCGCGTTACGCAACGCACAGAACAGCGAAGCGCGTACCCAGGGGCTTGTTTCTAAAGGTGTGTCGTCCCAGGCGGTGCTGGATTCTGCAATTGTCGAAAGAAAAGTCGCCCAAGCCGCTGTAGACCAGGCAAAGGCCCGCCTCGCGTCAGCCCATGAAGATCGCAGCTACGCCAATCTGGTTTCGGATATCAACGGCGTCGTCACAAAAAAGACCGCAGAGTTAGGACAAACCGTCAACGCCGGAGAGACGGTGATTGAAATTGCCCAAACAGACCCGCTTGAAGCGATAATTGATGTACCGGAAGAGACGGCCAGGGCCCTGAAGCCAGGCATGCCCTTCACGGTTACGCTGGATGCTGACAACACCGTTAGCGCCCAGGCCCACACGCGCGAAATCGCACCGGAAGCGGATGCCAAGACCCGGACAAGACGCGTCCGGATGACCCTGAATGACGCTAACTACGCCTTCCGAATCGGCGCCACAATTTTTGCCACGCCGCACACAGAGGTCAAAGATGGCGCGTTGCGAATCCCTGCCACGGCGATCCTACGGCGCGGAGAAAAGACCTTTGTCTGGATCGTGAATGAAACCACACAAACCGTGACATCCATGATCGTATCACTTGCCCCATCGAATGATCCTGACTCCGTCGTCGTAACCGCAGGGTTATCGATTGGAGATCGTGTTGTCATTGCCGGTGTTCATAGCCTCTCGGAAAACCAGACCATTCGTCTGGAAGAAAGCGTAGAGTAATGACGTCAAAGTTCAATCTTTCGGAATGGGCACTGCGCCACCGTTCCATGATCTGGTACTTCATGATTGTGGGTATGGTCGCTGGCGCATTGTCTTTCTACAATCTGGGGCGCGCTGAGGATCCAGATTTCACGATCAAGACAATGCTGATATCGGCGAGTTGGCCGGGGGCCACCACTGAGGAAACCATCAATGAGGTTACCGATCGGATAGAAAAGAAGCTCGAAGATATAGAGGATTTCGATTACACGAAAAGCATCACGACGCCAGGACATACCACTGTCTATTTGAATCTGAAGGCCACGACGGATCCAAAAACTTTGACGGCCAAATGGAAGCGCGTTCGCAACCTGATCTCCGACATAAAAAGTGACCTTCCTGCCGGTGTTGTAGGGCCCACATTCAATGACGATTTTGGCGATGTCTTTGGCATGATCTACGCCTTCACATCTGATGGGTTGAGCAAAAGAAAGTTGCGCGATTATGTCGAATATGCGCGCACCCGATTACTGGCCGTTCCGGGCGCCGGAAAAATCAATATTGTCAGCGCGCAGGATGAGGTGATCTATCTGGAATTCTCAACCCGCAGGCTCGCCGCCCTTGGCCTGACGGAACAACAGGTCGTGGAACGTCTTCAGGCCCAGAATGAAATAACTCCCTCCGGCACGATTGAAGGGGATGGGGAGCGGGTCAGCATTCGCGTCAGCGGTTCATTCACCTCTGAAGACAGTCTTCGCGCGATCAATCTGAACATCAACAACCGCTTCTTCCGCCTGGATGATGTCGCGACAATCACCCGCGGATATGTGGATCCACCGACAACCCTGTTCCGTTTCAATGGACAGCCTGCAATCGGTCTGTCCGTTGGTATGGCAAAAGGGGGCAATATCACAGAATTTGGCACCGCCCTGGAAGCAGAGATGGACAAGGTGGTCGCCGAACTGCCCATTGGTGTTGGTGTTCATATGGTGTCCAATCAGGCCGATCTGGTTGTCGATGCCGTAGGGGGCTTTATCAAAGCCCTGATCGAAGCCGTCGTCATTGTACTGATTGTCAGTTTTATCAGCCTGGGTGTGCGTCCCGGCCTTGTCGTTGCCATCACAATACCGCTTGTCTTAGCCCTAACCTTTGTTGTGATGGACGTCTATGGCGTCGGATTACAGAGAATCTCACTCGGGGCCCTGATCATTGCTCTGGGTTTGCTGGTTGATGATGCGATGATCGCCATAGAGATGATGGTTTCCAGACTCGAACTCGGCGACTCTCTGCATAAAGCGGCCACGTATGTTTATACCTCGACAGCCTGGCCGATGCTGTCTGGGACGCTTGTCACGATCGCCAGCTTTATGCCCGTGGCCTTCAACTCCAGCAGCGCCGGCGAGTTTACCTTCACTCTGTTCGTTGTAATCGCCGCCGCCCTGATCATTTCTTGGGTTGTGGCGGTTCTTTTTGCCCCCTTGCTTGGTGTGGCATTGCTGCCCAAGACAATAAAATCCCATCATGAAGGGCCCGGCCGCTTTGGACGGATGTTCGGCACCATCCTGCTTTTCTGCATGCAATGGAAATGGGTCACAATCATTGTCACCCTGATTCTGTTTGTATCCGCCGTTGGCGGCATGCGATTTGTGGAACAGCAATTCTTTCCGGCGTCAGATCGCGATGAATTGCTGGTTGATTGGACCGTTCGACAGAATGCGTCAATTTACGAAACGCTGGAGCAGATCAAGCGATTTGAGGAGACGGCCCTGAAAGGGGACGATGACATCGATCATTGGTCTACCTATATCGGGCGTGGCACCGAACGCTTCCTCTTATCGGTTGATGTGCAACCCGCCTCCGCGAATTTCGGTCAGATCATAATTGTCGCCAAGGACATTGAGGCCCGAAATCGCCTTCGCACGAAATTAACAGCCATCGTCACGAAAGATTTTGTTGGCACCGATGCCTATGTTCACTTACTGGAAATTGGACCACCGATCGGGCGCCCCGTATTGTACCGGATCAGTGGTCCTGATATCCAGGCCGTAAGACGACTGGCGCAGAAAGTCGCTGGTATCATTGGATCGGACCCTGAAACCGGCGAACCCGTCTACGACTGGAACGAGCCAAGCCGAGTTCTGAGGGTTAATGTGCGCCAAGATAAGGCGGCAAAGCTAGGGGTAACATCGGAATCAATTGCAGTTGCTCTGAACAGTGTTGTTGGCGGTGCCGTCGCAACACAGGTGCGAGACGACATCTACCTGATTAATGTCGTATGGCGCGCCGATGATGCGGATCGCGCCTCTATCGAAACGCTCCAGAATCTTCAATTATCCAACAGCAACGGTGCACCAATTCCTTTGTCGGCGGTGGCAGACATCAGTTACGAATCCGAAGCGCCCACCATCTGGCGGCGTAACCGCCTGCCAACAATAACCGTGAAAGCAAGCATCATTGGCTCAACACAACCAGCCACCATTGTTTCCCGCTTAGCCCCAGAGATTACAAAGTTGAACGACTCCCTGCCCTCTGGATTCCATATAGAAACCGGAGGAGCCGTTGAGGAAAGTGCGAAAGGCCAGGGCCCGATTATCGCGGTTGTCCCAATGATGCTGATGGCCATCGCAACGATTATCATGATCCAGATGCAGAGCTTCCAACGGGCATTTCTGGTCGTACTTGTCGCGCCGTTGGGTCTTATCGGAGTTGTCACTGCTTTGGTTTCAAGCGGTGCTCCGCTTGGTTTCGTTGCGATTCTGGGGATTCTGGCCTTGATTGGCATCCTGATACGAAATTCCCTGATCCTTGTGGTGCAAATTGAAGATTTGCGGAAGTCTGGAATGGATCCCTGGAACGCCGTGATCGAGGCCACAGAACATCGTATGCGACCCATCATGCTGACAGCCGCCGCCGCCAGCCTGGCTCTTATTCCAATCGCGCGGGAAATTTTCTGGGGGCCTATGGCCTATGCCATGATGGGGGGGATCATTGTCGGGACGGTTCTGACGCTGCTCTTCCTGCCAGCACTCTACATCGCCTGGTTCAAGATAAAGCCGCCTGCAACGAATAACACAGCATAACAGTCCAGGCGCATGGACATAGTCTCGATTGAGATCAGAAAAACGGGGGGTTCTGTTGCTAGGCCCCCCAGGCCCCACCTAGCAGAGGATAAGTCCATTAGGAATTACGACTTTGTTACCGAGACTGCTTACGCAGCGACAGCAACTGGGTGGGCTGCAGCGCCCATCACAGATCAGTGGCTGATACCCGCCTGTGGTTACGAAAAACCGTCGCCTTGAAATGCTATAGCGTGGACATATCTAACATCGCAGCGGGAATTGTCATTGTTGCAATTGTCCCTTTCCCCGGTGCGCTGTCGATAGAGATTCGCGCGCCAATCGCCTCAGCAGATCGACTTGTAAGATATAATCCCATTCCAAAACCGGTCTTGTTGGTCGCATAGGCGTCTCGTGAATTAGACCGCAAAAGAGCTTCAAGCTTTTCAGGATCAATTCCGGGCCCATCATCAATCACACTGACATTCAGGTCAGAGCCCATTTGCCAATCCACATCGACCTTAATATGCCCGCCTTCTTCGATATGCTTCGTGGCATTGCCAATCAGGTTCATTAGAATTTGCTTAACCAATGTCTTTTCCGCCCGAATTCGGGGGGCGCGAATGTTCGTGGGCACCAACAAATCGATACCGCGCCGCTGGGCAATTGGGGATGCGACGCGATGACAGCTATCCAGACAGTCTGACAAATCCGCCAGAAGGTCCTTCGTCCGGTCCAGAATATCCGTGTCTTCGGTCATCGACAGAGCAGAATTCACCTGTTCCAGCAGAATTTCGCCACTGAGCTTAATGTCATTAACATAGTCATTGTAGCGTGGATTCATCTTTCCAAAAGGTTCAGACAGGATGAATTCAGACATCCCGAGCACCGCATTCAACGGGGTCCTGAGATCATGGCTCAATTGCGCCATAATAAGATCACGCATATTGTTTACGGCATTCAACTGACCCAATAGGCTGCGCAGTTCATCCTCAATCCGTGCCCGTCTGGCGCATTCGTTGTTCAGGGTATCGACAAGCGTCGTCAATTCAATGAAACGGTCAATGCTGGGATTGCCCTGGAAAAACCTTAAGATAACGGCCGCGCGATCCCCATACTGCGTTCGCCAGCCTTCAACACGCAATGACGTCGAAACGCCATTTTGCCCGCTTTGTTGGAAAATTTTTGGCAAAGGCTCCCTGGTTCCCAGCCAATCCCTTAAAGCCTGCTGAAAAAATTCCGTCGAGTTGGAGAAGATATCTGTCAGCTTTTTCTCTGATTTCGGACGTATCACATGGCCAAAAGCAGAGGCGAAGCGATCATTCCCTCTTAAAACAAACCCGTCGGCTGCAATTAAAAGGATTGGCTCTGGAATAGAGCCCCAAATAGCAAGGGCTGCATCCTCATCGCTATCCTCTGGGTGAGGGGCCGCCATTAGGGATCCTCATCAATGCGAAAATATTCTCGCCCGCTTGCTTTTTCCTTGTCCGACTCCTGCGGGTTCAGCCCAATACGAACCAGACATCGATCATTTCCAAGCGCAAATGATTCTTCGACTTCGACACGGGCATATCCCAGATTTTCTGCTGTGATGCGACCGAAAACATTTGATGTCATCATACACAGGGCGGGTCTACCGCGCACATTTTCCCCAAATGGGCATTTCCGATTGCCCAGCACAATTTCCGTTTCGTCTTGTGATATCACATAGAAATCACCGTCAATGCGCTGCTTAAGATCAACCATAGCTTCAACCGCCTGGTTTGCAGTCAGTCGGCTCTGGCCAAATGATTTCCGATACAGTGTATTTAAAGTATCCCCCATACGCGCGCCGACAATGGACACGAACCCGCGGGCTTCTTGCATTCCAATGGAATCCTGCAAAACCCCCGCCAAATCACGCAACATACTTTGCATAAAGCTGTCACGATCCAACGGCACATCGATTTCAGAGCGGTTTTTGCGTTTCTGGGACATCATATCCTCTAGAATCAGGCTTAAAATAAGCCTATGCTATTAATTGTTTCATATTTACCACCCGCTATCAATGCCATAGGCAGGTGACTATCAGATTAATCGAACCGACCTTCCCTCCTTAAATCGGAGGAATATCAAAAATATTGCACAATCGGCAGCTTTTCAGAAAACGGGGGGTTCTGTTGCTAGGCCCCCCCAGGCCCCACCTAGCAGAGGATGAGTCCACTAGGAATTACGACTTTGTTACCGAGACTGCTTACGCAGCGACAGCAACCATCTCGTCGTTATCGTTCGCATTTAGCGATTTGGCCCGATACGGCGGTACCATGCCGGACGCAGACATCTGCCTTTACCACGCGTGTCGATCCTATTTCGCCCCCATAGTCCCTCCCTGTCTTTCAAGGGAGGTGCCGAGGGACCATCTTTACACTGGCTCCATCGGCGAAATTGGTGGAGGCGCCGGGTACTGCCCCCGGGTCCACTACGCTTATTCCGCAGCGCCCTCTAGCGCCATAGTCGATTGCTCGACGAAATATATATAGGGAGTTCCCCGAATGAATGAAAGGGGTTTTCAGATTGCCTCAGAATCCTCTTTAATAGTGTCGCCATGAAGCAATACCTAGATCTACTGCAGGATGTCCGGAACAACGGCATCGAAAAGACCGACCGAACCGGGACAGGAACGCTGTCTGTTTTCGGGCGACAGATGCGTTTTGACTTGTCAGAGGGCTTCCCCCTGTTGACCACAAAAAAGCTGCATCTGCGCTCTATTATCCATGAATTGCTGTGGTTCCTGAAAGGCGACACGAACATCGCCTATCTGAAAGAACATGGTGTTTCGATCTGGGATGAATGGGCCGATGAAAATGGCGATCTGGGCCCGGTCTATGGCAAGCAATGGCGGTCCTGGGCGGCACCGGACGGACGCATCATCGACCAGATGAGCACCCTTTTGGAGAGCATCAAGACCAATCCAGACAGCCGCCGGCATATGCTCAGCGCCTGGAATCCGGCGGATATCGACTCCATGGCGCTGCCCCCCTGTCACTGCCTGTTTCAATTCTATGTCGCCGAAGGACGCCTGAGTTGCCAACTCTATCAGCGCAGCGCCGACATTTTTCTGGGTGTGCCATTCAACATCGCCTCCTACGCTTTGTTGACGATGATGGTGGCGCAAGCCTGTCGATTGGAACCTGGCGATTTCGTCCACACGCTGGGCGATGCGCATCTATATTTGAACCATCTGGAACAAGCCGACCTGCAGCTTACGCGCAGTCCCAGCCCGTTGCCGAAAATGACCTTGAACCCGCGCGTTCACGATCTTTTTGGTTTCCAGTACGACGATTTTACGCTTACTGAATATAATCCGCACCCCACCATAAAAGCCCCGATCGCGGTTTAGGCGGCAGGGCATGGCGGTCAGCAAAGATTATCTGGACTGGCTGTGTGAACGACTGGAGCCGCTGGGGCCCATCACGCCGCGCCGGATGTTCAGCGGCGCGGGCCTGTTCATCGACGGGGCGATGTTTGGCATTGTGTTGAATGACACGCTGTATTGGAAGAGCGATGCCCTGACCGCGGCACAATTCGATGCCGCAGACTGCGCGCCCTTCAGCTACCAGAAGAAAACCGGCACCACCATCGTCGCCGCTCTGCGCAAATGCCCCGATGAGGCCTTTGACGAGGATGACCTGCTGTTAGACTGGGCACGGTTAGGCCTGGAGGCAGGGCGTCGCGCAGCGTTGAAGAAGGCTGCACGTAAGGCCAGAACCAAGAAGCCTTCGGCTAAGGCCAGTCGGGCGAAAAAGGTAAAAACAAAACCATGACAGAAATTCACATCGCCTTTGTTGTCGCCATTGCCCGCAATGGGGCCATTGGTATTGAAGGGGGACTTCCCTGGCGTTTGCCCGGTGACCTGGCTTTCTTTAAACGCATGACGATGGGAAAGCCGATCCTGATGGGGCGCAAGACCTGGGAATCTTTGCCCCGCAAGCCCCTGCCCGGTCGCCCGAATCTGATTGTTACTCGCGACGCGGGCTATAAAGCGGATGGGGCCGAGGTGTTTTCCCATATCGATGATGCCCTGGCCCGAGGGCGCAATCTGGCACGAGAAATGGGAGTCGATGAAATCAGTGTTATCGGCGGCGCAGAAATCTATCGCCAGACCCTGCCTGTTGCGACACGCCTGTATATTACAGAGGTCGATGCAGAGCCCGAGGCTGATACATTCTTCCCAGACTTTGATCGCAGCCAATGGCAGGAAGCATGGCGAGAACCCGGGCCGCCACCAACGGACCCAGCCATTTCCGCCCCGGATTATTCATTTATTCTGCTGACACGGAAATAATCGCAAGGAAGCGGTTGCGGATGCGGGCCGGGTGATTATCTTGACGAAAGATCACCGCCCCCGCGCCACCAACAATCCAGCAGAGGACATCTCATGGCCCAGCAGCATCACACCAAAGTCCTGATCATCGGTGCCGGACCGGCAGGATACACGGCCGCTATCTATGCCGCGCGTGCCAATCTGGAACCCATGCTGGTTGCAGGCTTGCAGCCCGGCGGGCAATTGATGATTACCACGGATGTTGAGAATTATCCCGGCTATGAGGATGTGATCCAGGGCCCTTGGTTGATGGACCAGATGCAAAAACAGGCTGAAAAAGTCGGCACCAAGATCCATTATGACCTGATCATGGATGTTGATTTTACCAGCCGCCCGATGAAGGCTATCGGTGATGGTGGCACAGTCTATCTGGCCGACAGCATCATCATCGCAACTGGGGCCCAGGCCCGCTGGTTGGGCCTGCCCAGTGAACAGACCTTCATGGGCGGGGGCGTTTCTGCCTGCGCGACCTGTGATGGATTTTTCTTCCGGGGTAAAGATGTCGCCGTCGTCGGGGGCGGCAACACCGCCGTCGAAGAGGCGCTGTATCTGACCAATCATGCAAAATCAGTGACCCTGATCCACCGCCGCGACAGTTTGCGTGCGGAAAAGATCCTGCAGGACCGCCTGATCAAACATCCAAAAGTTTCGGTAATCTGGGATACGGTGGTTGAAGAAATCTGTGGCTCTCAAAATCCCCCCAGTGTTGAATCCCTGAAACTGCGCAATCGAAACACAGACGCCGTGTCCGAACTTGCCGTCGATGGCATATTCGTTGCCATCGGGCATGATCCCGCGACCGCTGTCTTCAAGGGCCACCTGGAGATGGATGAGGAAGGATATCTGATTACCGCGCCGGATTCGACGGCCACCAATCGACCCGGTGTCTTCGCTGCGGGCGATGTGAAGGATAAGATTTACAGACAGGCCGTCACCGCCGCAGGCATGGGCTGTATGGCTGCCCTGGAGGCCGAGAAATTCATCGCTGAATTGGAATCGTCCGCCGACTCTGAAGCTGCGGAATAGGTTCTCTCTTCCCATTCACGAAGCCTTTTTGAAATCTTAACAATGCGACGGTTGAACCTTGTCGCAGGCTAATCTACATTGATTAACAATTAGTTAAGGATTTCTACATCTGGTTCTTATGGGGAGGAGGAGTACCATATGTTCGGTTCAAAGGATCGGGAGCAACCACGGCCAGTCACAGAGACGCGCCCCGCGCAACGGTCTCACATCGCTGAGGGCATGTCTGTGATAGGCGATATTGATGGCGACATCGATCTTTTGCTGGATGGAAAGCTGGAGGGAAATCTTCGCTGTCGTTCCGTAACGGTCGGAAAAACCGGTGAAGTGTCCGGCCAGATCAAATCGCAGGAAGCCATTATCAACGGCTCTGTTTTTGGCAGCATCGAAGCCAAGATCGTGAAGTTGAACGTGACCGCCACGATGATCGGGGATGTCCGCCATGAAGTGATCGAGGTCGCTGCCGGTGCCAAGATCGAAGGCAATTACAGCCACATCTCAGAAAAGGCCTTACCCAAACCCACTCTGAAATCTTCGCATAAGACCGACAGTGGTGAAAAACCGCCAAAGACGCCAGCGGGCGCGATCAATCAGATCAACCCCGCCCTGTCTGAGACAGGGACCCTGTCAGAGAAACCAAAATCTGAATCGTTCAGCATAACGACAGAAGCGAAACCGCACTGAGTCAGATTGCAGCATCGGTCCATTCCGCTCATTGTAGGGGCAGGATGATTTTTGACCTTTGCCGAAAGTGCGACATGCCATGCTGATTACAGACATTACCCTGCGGCGGGTGGACCTGCCTCTGGAGCAACCGCTTCGGACCTCCATTCACCGCATAGACTCCGTCTCCTGCCTGCTGGTGACCCTGACAACGGACACTGGCCTTGAGGGTGAAGGGCATATCTTCGCATTCGGTATTGAGAAATTGCGGGTTCTGGAAGCCATGGTTCAGGCATTTGTCCCGATGGTCCTGAACCGCGACCCCTTTATGACAGAAGCCCTATGGGCCGACATGTTCCAGAACAGCAATTTCCTGGGCCAGGCGGGCATATCGGTCATGGCCATGACCCCAATCGACATCGCCTGCTGGGATATTGTGGGCAAGGCCAGCGGCCAGAACCTACACCGGGTCTTTGGCGGCAGCCGCCAGCGTGTCGCGACCTATGCCAGCGGCGGGATGTGGCTGGCCGCAAGCCCGACTGATCTTGTCCAGGAAGCACAGGATTTCCTGAAACAGGGCTTTAAGGCAATGAAGGTCCGGCTGGGTAAGATCCCCCTGGCACAGAATATCGAACGGGTTGAAGCCGTACGCGACACCATTGGTCCGGATATCAAACTGATGGCCGATGCCAATCAGGGCCTGTCTGTGCCTGAAGCCATCCAACTGGGGCGCGCCTTGGAACCATACAACCTGTTCTGGTTTGAAGAGCCCGTCCCCACCTGGGACCGCGCCGGTCACGCAGAAATCCGCACCGCCATCCCCATGGCCCTGGCATCTGGGGAGACGGAATATCTGCGCTATGGCATCCGGGATATGATTGAGCAGAAATCAGCCGATATCCTGATGCCCGATCTTCAGCGCATGGGCGGCTATACGGAATTTCGGCGGGTCATCGGCCAAATGGCGGCGGCCAGCATCCCCTTCTCCCCTCACCTGTTTACCGAACACAGCCTGTCCCTGGTCACCAGCGACTGCCTATTCATCGAATATATGCCCTGGTTCGCCCCACTGTTCCGCGAGAAGGTGACAATCAACCCAGACGGCACCCTGGACATCCCCACCCGCCCCGGCACCGGCTTCACCTTCGACCTGGACGCACTGGAGGCATATCGGGTTTAGAGCATTGCCTTAATGGTGATGGGTATGTTTGAGCGCAGGACTGTCTTCTGCCGCGTGCCCGATCGTCTGGGGTTCTGGGCAGGCATGATGGGTGCATTCCAATTCCAATGTGGCGTGGTGGATGTGGAAGTGGGAGGCTAAGCGGTCTTTGATCGCATGTTTGATCGCATCGGCCTGCGACCATTTGCCTTCTGTAATCACGACATGGGCGTCCAGGGCGTTTTCGTGTTCCTGCATCTGCCACAGATGGACATGGTGGATGCTGTCCACCCCAGGCACGGCGCGAATATCACTCAACACCTTTTGCGTATCCAGTCCGGGCGCATTGCCCAGCATTAGGATGCGGATGGCGGGGCCAATCTCACTAAAAGCCATATACAGAATATAGCCCGCAATCAGCAGCGTCACCAAGGGGTCGACCAGCCACCAGTCAAACAGGATCACCAGACTGCCTGCCAGAATAACCGCAACCGACCCCATCGCATCGGCCAGATTATGCAGGAAGGCCGCACGGATATTCATGCTGTCCTTGGACATCGAATAGGTCAGCAGGGCGGTGACCAGATCCACCACCAGCGCAACAGCGGCAATGATGACCACCATCCACCCCGCCACTGGTTCAGGTTGAAAGAACCGCATCACGGCCTCATAGACCAGATACAGGCCGATCACGATCAGGGTCGTATAATTGACCAATGCGGCAACGACTTCTGCGCGACCATAGCCAAAGGTCATATCCTCATTCGCCGGTCGCCTGGCGATCTTGCGGGCAACGAAGGCAATGATCAGCGAAATCGCGTCCGAAAAATTATGCAGGGCATCGGCGATCAGGGCCAGACTGCCCGACAGGACACCACCGACAATCTGCACCACCGTCAGGGCCATGTTCACGAACACAGCCCAGAACACTTTCGCATCCCCTGCTTCGGGATCAACGTGATGGTGGTGGTGATGACCCGCCATGGCCTTTCCTGGTTATTTCACTGCCTCCAGAATGGAGACGTAGTTGGCAACCGCCGCACCGCCCATGTTGAAGATACCGCCCAGCTTGGCATCCTTCACCTGTATATCCTCGGCATCGCCCCGGGTTTGCATGGCGGTTAAGACATGCATGGAAACGCCCGTCGCCCCAATGGGGTGGCCTTTTGCCTTCAAGCCACCGGACGCATTGACCGGCAACTTGCCGTCTTTCTGAGTAACACCGTCCAGAGCTGCTTTCGCCCCCTCACCACGCTTGGCAAGGCCCATAGCTTCATATTGCATCAATTCCGCGATGGTGAAGCAGTCATGGGTTTCGACGAAATCCAGATCATCCAGTTTCAGGCCGGACTTGGTAAACGCCTGATCCCAGGCGCGCGCACAGCCATCCAGATAGGTCATGTCCCGCCGGGACAGCGGCAGGTAATCATTCACCTGTGCCCGTGCCCGGAAAGCGACCGCCTTCTTCATGCCCAAGGCGGTATCCATATCGGCCATGACCAGCGCCGCAGCGCCATCCGATACCAGCGAACAATCCGTGCGTTTCAAAGGTCCCGCGACAATCGGGTTCTTGTCCGAAACGGTGCGGCAGAACTCAAATCCCAGATCTTTGCGAATCTGAGCATAGGGATTGTCACAGCCATTTTTGTGATTTTTGGCCGCGATGGTCGCCAGCGCGTCGGACTGATCGCCATGCTTCTGGAAATAGCCATTGCAGATCTGCCCAAAGACGCCTGCAAAGCCCCCTTCGACACCGCTTTCTTCCTTAAGGTAGGACGCCTGCAACAGGATACCACCAATCTCAGGTCCGGGCGTTGACGTCATCTTCTCCACACCGATGACCAATACGATGCGCCCCTGTTTCGCCTCCAGGAAGTTCACGCCCTGATGCACCGCAGCCGATCCGGTCGCACAGGCATTTTCCAACCGTGTTGATGGTTTAAAGCGCAATCCATCGACAGAGTTCATGACCAGAGACGACCCGAAATCCTGCTTGGAGAAGCCGCCATTGTACCAGCCCAGATAGATCGCATCGACATCTTCCGCCGCAACACCAGCATCGGCTAACGCCTGTTCGGCAACACGCCCGATCAGGCTTTCAACATCCTCATCTTCTAACTTCCCAAATTTCGTATGGGCCCAGCCAACGATTGCTGCGGTCATGATATCGTCTCCTCAAATGTTTTGTTTCTCTGACTCTATCCCAACTGGAAGAGACGGTCGAGGCCTCCCCCCTGAGCATAAAGTCACAGGTCGAAGAACACAGTCTCCCCATCCCCCTGCATGCGAATGTCAAAGCGATAAACAATTCCCTGATCCGTCTCCAGACGTTTGGCGATCAGCGTATTGCGTCGGTCTTCCGGCACCAGGGCCAGAACGGGATCGCTGTCATTGGCGGTGGCTTCATCCTGGAAGTAAACCCGCGTATAGGCGTGGGACAACAGCCCCCTGGAAAACACGATCATATTGATATGGGGCGCACAGCCAGGCTCCGCACAGCCAGGCTTCACAGTCTCGAAACGATAGGATTTGTCCGGTGCCGTGCCCGTTCCACAGCGCGCAAATCCCGTGAACCCGCTGTTTGCGCCGCCGGGCGCACCAGGATAGCGTCCCTGTGCATCCGCCTGCCAGATTTCCAGCATGGCGTCTTCGATCACTGCCCCCTGGCCATCCAATACGCGCCCTTCCAGGCGAATACGCGGGCCACCTGCTTCTGCCAACCCTTCCACTTCCGGCCCGGCAGCGCTTTTCAACGGATAGCCATATTGTGTGGGCGTCAGGCCATAGGCGAAATAGGGCCCGACGGTTTGTGACGGGGTTTGACCCAGCTTTGACATTGGTTCACTCCTCCATCGGGGTAGCGTTGCGGCCACGCAGAACGATATCGAAGCGATATCCCAACGCATAGGCCTCTTGTGTCACATCAATTGCGAAATCCGCGACAAGGCGATCCCGTGCACCCTCCGGCGTTGCCAGAAAAATCGGGTCCAGCGCCAAGAGCGGGTCTCCCGGAAAATACATCTGAGTCACCAGCCTTGTGCCAAAGCTGGGTCCGAACAGCGACAGATGGATGTGATTGGGGCGCCAGGCATTGAAATGGTTCGGCCAGGGATAAGCGCCTGGCTTAATGGTCATGAACTGATAGACACCCTGATCATCGGTGGCGCACCGGCCGGCGCCAAAGAAATTCGGGTCCAGGGGCGCATCATGCTGGTCCTTGCTGTGAACATACCGCCCGGCCGCATTGGCCTGCCAGATTTCCACCAGGGTATTGGGGATCGCGCGACCATCCTCATCCAACACGCGGCCGGTGACGATAATACGCTCGCCCTGGGGTTCGCCATTCACGCGCCCGTTGCGGGTCAGGTCGGCATCATGCTCAAAGACATGGTCCTTCCCAAAGCGCGGCCCCAACCCCTCTCCCAATCCGGTTGGCAGTTTGATCAGGGGCTGCTTGGGGCCCCGCAGACCGGTCGATTTGTATCCCGGATCGATATAGGCGGGGTGGCTGGCCCAATCGCGCGGCGATAAGGAATCCGTCATGGCGTCATTCTCCTGCTTTTTCTTCTTCGGCCATGGCGGCCAATTCACGCTTCACATATTTGATGGCATTGTTCGCGGCGGGCACCCCTGCATAGACTGCGACATGCATCATCACTTCGCGAATATCCTCCGCCGTGGCGCCTGTATTACGGCTGGCGCGAACATGCATCGCAACCTCATCGTAATGACCAAGACCCGCCAATAAGGCAATCGTCACCAGACTGCGTTCCCGCTTGGTAAAATGATCTCCCGCCCAGACGGTGCCCCAGGCCCCTTCCGTGATGAAATTCTGAAAGGGAATATCAAAATCAGTCTTATTGGCTTCAGCACGGTCGACATGCTTGTCGCCCAGAACACTGCGACGGACAGTCATGCCTTTTGTGTAGCGATCTTTTGGACCCGATGATGTTGTCATTGATGTACCCTCCCTAACATTATTCTTCGACATCTAACTATTTTGATCACTTTAGCGCTGATCCCCCGACACCTCAATCTGAACGATCTTTGAGAATCGGAAAGACAGGCAGATTTACCGTCAGTTCTTCTATTCGATGTTAGGAGTAAATAAAATCGATAGGTTACTACAAGCCATCCAATCATGGATCGCTTGAAACCCTCTTCTTCGCACTATAACAGCTTCAACAAGCTGATAGCACTTCATACCAGAGGCCTATAGAATTAGAAGAAAATTAAGAAGCAAAGTATTAAGAATGTCAAAAAAACTGCTGATAAACCCAAGATCAGGGTCATACATATTTGGAAATGTACCCCAAATTAAATCCAAAAATGACATCATTCCGACAGGAGACATTTTTCTCTTTCAAGGAAAGCATGTGGGCCCGAACAGGGGCTTCGGAGCCATACATATTTGGAGAGAACACGCCAAAGAAATGGCGCAAATCGGACTGACATCTTTTGATGAAGTCCCAAACTTTGTCTCAAACATTGTCCAAATTGGAACACCACTATACTTCGGTGACAGATACTCGCGTAAAATTCGACTGATGGCTGTCCGTCATGTCTCCGGCACTGCAATTCTGGAATGCATTCAACGAAACGACGGCACAATTTGGTCAATTGTCACAGCTTTTTCAGGAACAAATACGCACGGAACCCGTGTGGGATCCGTGCGCTAATTTAGGTGTCGCAGTAGCAGCGTTTCCTTAGCTCAATGGGTTCGGAAACCACCCGAAGTGTCCTGCGAATAAACTCCCTGCAGAGTTTACCATCCACATGAGCAGGCCGATTTACAGGTGACGCCAACTCAAAATGCTCTTTATGACACACATGACAGATAGGCGTTTTCGCGCCAAAAGTCAATTCCTCACAGAGACTCCCTTGATTAAATCGCCAGATATTCCTGGCGCAGTTCCGCGTTATCCAGCACTTCCTTTGCGGTGCCGTCGAACACCACCTGGCCCATATCCAGGATCAGGGCGCGGTCTGCGAGATGCAGGGCCGCAATGGCGTTCTGTTCTACGATGATGGTCGTCATGCCCAATTTCTTGATTTCTTCCAGCGTCCGTTCAATCTCTTGCACGATCACGGGGGCCAGACCTTCATAGGGCTCGTCCAACAGCAACAGTTTCACATCGCGCGCCAGGGCGCGGGCAACAGCCAGCATTTGCTGTTCTCCGCCCGACAGGGTTGTCCCCTCCTGACTGCGGCGTTCTCCCAGACGCGGAAACAATTCATACAAACGTTCAATTGGCCAGCCGACCGGTGGGGCGATTTGTGCCAATTGCAGATTTTCGTGCACGGTCAGGCCCTGAATGATGCGTCGATCTTCCGGCACCAGACCAATACCGGTTCGGGCGGCCTGATGTGCCTCCATCGTGTGCAGGGGTTCATGATCCAGCCAGACCTCCCCCTGTCGTAACTCTGGAGAAGCCACGCGCGCCAACGCCCGTAATGTTGAGGTCTTACCCGCCCCATTGCGCCCTAAAAGGGCAAGAATTTCGCCTTCCTTGATGGAAAAGCTAACGCCCTGAACGATATAGCTTTCACCATAATAAGCATGCAGATTATGAACTGCGAAATAGGCGGTATCACCGCCAGAGGTCGCCGCCGGTTGAACGCGCGCGGCTCTTTGTGTCCCATTCATAGATGCGCTCCCCCGAGATAAGCTTCTTGAACCTTTTCATTCCCTTTTATTTTGGAGGGAACATCTTCAACAATTACCGTCCCCTGAGCCAGAACGGAAATCCGATCCGCCAGAGAGAATACAACATGCATATCGTGCTCAATCACGATCTTGGTGATGCCCCGGCCACCAATCTTTTTCAACAGATCGATTGTTGCATTCGTATCGGCGCGAGACATCCCCGCCGTTGGTTCATCCAACAACAGCAGCACCGGATCCTGAACCAGACACATTGCCAGTTCCAATCGGCGCTTGTCCCCGCGCGACATGCTGGAGGACGTCTTATCCCGATCATTGGCCAGGCCGACTTCTTCCAACATATGCATTGCCTTTTCCCGGATTTCGCCATGACGGGCGACATCAGAAAAAGCATTCAATTTGAAAGCGCCGTCCCGTTTGGCAAATGCCGGGATCATGACATTTTCCAGCAAAGATAATTCTGAGAAAATCTCAGGCGTCTGAAACACCCGCACCACACCGGCCTGATTTATCTCATGCGGTTTCAGGCCCAACAGCGATGATCCGTTAAACATCACCGACCCGGTATCCGGTGTCAGGCGCCCGATAAAGCAGTTCAGTAAGGTGGATTTCCCCGCACCATTAGGCCCAATGATGGCGTGAACGCTGCCTTCCTGGACATCCAGATTGACATTGTGCAGCGCCTTCAGGCCCCCGAAATTCTTATTCACATCTCTTACTTCAAGAATGCCCATGACTATTCTCCCGGTGCGGGTGAGGTTTCATCCTCATTTTTTGATTTGCGTCCTATCCCCAGTCGCCGCAATCCGAACCTGCCGATGCGGTTCAGTCCCTCTGTGACGCCACCCGGCAGGAAAACAACGATGATTACGAACAGGATACCCAGGCTCAAATTCCAGCCCTCGCCCACGAAAAGGGAGGTCACGGAAACAACACCTTCTCGCAATTGATCCGGCAGGAAGCTGAAGATATCGTTCAATGTCTGATCGTTGAAGGCCGAGAAGATATTCTCAAAATACTTGATCAGCGCCGCCCCCAGGATTGGTCCAATGATCGTACCGACCCCACCCAGAATGGTCATCAGCACAACCTCACCAGAGGCCGTCCATTGCATACGCTCCGCCCCGGCCAGGGGATCGATCACACATAAAAGAGCCCCTGCCAGACCGGCATACATGCCAGAGATAACAAAGGCCGCAAGTGTATAGGGTCGCGTATTGACGCCCGTATAGTTCAGCCGGGTCTGGTTGGTTTTTACTGCTTTCAGCATCATCCCAAAGGGAGACCGGAAAATCCGCATCGCCAACCCGACCATGATGACCAGCAGTACGGCAGCGAAATAGAATCCGGGCATGCCAGTCATCTCAATCCCTGCGATATGGGAGATCAACGGCCCCCCATCGCCAACGGTTGGCGCATCAAACAGACGGGGATCATCGCGCAACACCCGCAGGCCGGTTTCCCCATTGGTAATCGGCGTCAGAACCGAATAGGCCAGATTGTAACACATTTGCGCAAAGGCAAGCGTCAGGATCGAAAAGTAGATCCCAGAGCGACGCAGGCTGATGAACCCAATCAGCAATGCAAACAGGCCCGCAACAATGATGGCAGCAATGATTGCCGGAATCGGGTTCATGCCCAGCAATTTGAATGTCCAGACCGCAGTATAGGACCCGACACCCAGGAAGGCAGCATGGCCAAAAGACAGATAACCGGTCAGACCAAACAGGATATTAAACCCAGTCGCAAATATGCCGTAGATCGCAAAGCGCTGCATCAGATCCGGATAGGCAGCCCCGAAGGGAGCCAGCCAGATCGGCATGGCGAAAACGACAACGGCAAACAGCGCGAGAAGAAGCAGGTCCGACTTTTCGGACGATTTTGTAAACAATGACAACATGGCCCTACTCCATCACGCCTTTGCGTCCCATCAGACCGCGCGGGCGGACCAACAGAATGACGATTGCGATTAGATAAATGATGATTTGATCCAAGCCGATGATTCCAACCTTCGCCAAGAGATCCCGAATTTCCGACATTGACGCAAAGGACTGCAGGATACCCAGAAGGAAGCCTGCGGATACAGCCCCGCCAAGACTGCCCATCCCACCAACAACGACGACGACAAAGGACAGAACCAGGAAATCCATCCCCATATGATAATCCGGTGGCAGGATAGGTGTGTACATCACCCCTGCTGTTCCGGCGACCACCGCGGCGATGCCAAAGACGATCGTAAATCGCCGATCAATATCAATTCCCAACAAGCCCACGGTTTCGCGATCCGCCATCCCCGCACGGACCACCATCCCGAATGTTGTGAATTGAAGGAAGGCAAAGACGGACAGGATCACAATCACGGAAAAGGCCAGGTAAACCATTCGCCATAAAGGATAAACCAGGGCGCCTGGATTGCCGAACAATGCCCCAAAATCAATCGCCCCCTGCAGCATTTCCGGCGCGTTCTGTTGAATTGGATTGGCACCAAAGAAGGCCTTGATGATTTCCTGCAAAACGATGGCAAGACCAAAGGTCACCAAAATCTGCTCTGCATGCGGGCGCTTATAGAAGTAACGGATCAGCCCGCGCTCCATCACCACCCCGATCAGCAACATGACCGGAATTGCAGCAATTATCGAAATAGGGACAGAAAAGTCGATGATCGTGAGACCAAGATCGCCAAACCATTCCTGCGCCAAAGGTGTGCGTATCTCCAACGGCGTGCCCCAGGCCGTGGTTTCCGTCTGGGACAGAACCACCTTCTGGAGCGTCAGCACCTTGTTGATCGTGACCGCGCAGAACGCGCCCAACATGAACAAGGCGCCATGAGCAAAGTTCACGACCCCCAAGGTCCCGAAAATCAAGGTCAGCCCCAACGCAATCAATGCGTAGGCCGCCCCCTTGTCGAGTCCGTTTAGAACCTGCAGGAGAATCGCATCCATGGCGACCGCCCTCCCCTCTTCAAAAGTAATGAATATAAACCTGAACAGCCCTTGGATTCGGTCGGCAGTCGCCCCTTCGGGACGACTGCCTTATCCGAAACTGGATCAGATGATCCTTTTAGCCGGCGTTGCAGGCACCAAGGTCCCCTGCAAACTCACCTTCGCTTGAATCATACGTGACCTGCTCAGTTGGGACTTCCTGGACGACTTCCAGCAAGTCAAACTGTGAGGATGGGTTTTCTTTACCCTTCACGACCAGCACTTTCTTGAAGCACTGGTGATCTTCGGCGCGATACAGCGTTGGGCCGTTGCCCATGCCGTCGAACTCAAAGCCTTCCAGCGCATCAACAATGCCACATGGGTTGAACGTGCCTGCACGCTCAGCCGCATCGGCATACAGCAGCGCCTGAACATAACAGGTATGTGCTGCCTGTGACGGCGGGAAGCCATATTTCGCACCAAAGGATTTCACGAAAGCCTTGGAGCCTTCATCCTGCAGCGACCAATGCCAGTTGGTGGACCCGAAGATTCCTTTAACGGCTTCGCCCGCACCCTGTGCCATTAGACGGGAATACAGCGGAACAATGACTTCGAACTGCTTACCATTGACCATCTTGTCACGCAGACCGAACTGAACCGCCTGAGTCAAGCTGTTCACCATGTCCTTGCCATAGTGGTTCAATACCAGCACATCGGCGCCGGAATTCAGAACAGGCGTGATGTACTGAGAGAAGTCACCAGCACCCAGTGGCGTGCGAACGGCATTTACCGTTTCCCAGCCCATGGCTTCGGTGTACTTCTTGATCGATCCTTCCTGAGACCAGCCCCAGGTATAGTCAGCCGTCAGGTGATAGGCTTTACGATCGGTGCCGTAATTGGCTTTCAGCACCGGCGCCAAGCCAGAACCCGTCATTTCGGTGTTAAAGAAATGGCGGAACCCGTTGCGACGACGATCTTTACCCGTCGTGTCATTCGAATGGGTCAGGCCAGCCATGAAGATAACGCCAGCTTCCTGGCACAGGGACTGAACCGCGATAGCAACACCCGAAGACGACCCACCGGTAATCATCAACGCGCCATCTTTTTCAATCATACGCTTGGCAGAAGCGCGGGCCGCATCAGACTTCGTCTGTGTATCACCTGTGGTGAATTCGACCTTTTTGCCCAACACGCCGTTACCCTTCAGGGCCAGCGGCTTCATCGTGTTCATCAGGCCGCCATCACCCTCACCATTCAGGTGCTCAACTGCCAGCTGATAGGCGCGCAATTCATCCGCACCTTCATCTGCATACGCGCCCGTTTGCGGCACGTTGAAACCAAGCACAACACTGCTCTTGTTCGTTGGGTCATTCACATAGGCGCTGGCACCCTTGGTGAAGAAGTAAGGAGAGGCAAATGCAGCCGCCCCCAAAGCAGCCGAGCCCTTAAGCAGGGTACGACGGTTTACCGGTTTAATGAAACCACCCATGTTCTGTTTCCTCCTGTTGTTCAAATCTCGTTTGCGCATCCGCCCCCTTATCAACGCAAGAGCGGCCGACGTGCGGCCGCATCCCCGTTATGGGTGATGAATTTCCGCGACGCAGGCACATCTGTAAATTAGTTTTGTCAAAAATTCAATAACTCATTGACTTAAAATGATTTTATTGTAAAAGATAAACAAAATTGAGCCTATGAACTGTCAAAACTTTACCCCGCAGCGCACAAAAATGAAACTTTCTAACGATTTAGCTGATCATTAAGTAACTTTATCCCACCTAGTTTCAGCCCATGGGCGAGGACATTAACGATGGCGCAATCAGCAATCGGTTTAAAAATTAGAGACCGACGATTAAAACTTGGGCTCTCTCAAACGGAATTGGCACAGCGTTTGGGGATCTCCGCCTCGTATTTAAATCTGATCGAGCGCAACAAACGCAACATCGCCACACGCCTGTTGAACGGTCTGGCAGAACACCTAAAGGTCGATATTGAATGGTTGGACGGTGAGGCTGAACGCCGCCTGGTTCAGGAAATACAAGAATTGGCAACCGACCCGTTGCTGCGGGAATTTGAACTGGCGGAAAGCTCTGCTGCGGATCTGGTTGCCCGCAGCCCGGAATGGGCGAAGGCCATGGTTGCGATTTATCGTGCCTATATTAATCGTAACGAAACCGTTGCCGCCTTGTCAGATCGCCTGAACCAGGATCCGTACCTGGGCGAGGCTATCCACAAAATGCTTACCAAGATCACGACCATTCGCTCGACCGCCGAAATCCTGGATACGATCACAGATCTGGATAATCAGGAGAGGCAGCGATTTCAGTCAATGTTAGCCATGGAAAGCACCAATCTTTCCGGAATTGCAGAAGGCATTGCACAGTTCTTTGATACCGCTGATACCGAAACAGCCGCCATGACGCCACTGGAGGAAGTGGACGATTTTATCTTGGATCGGAACAACCATTTTCCGGAAGTCGAACAGGCGGCAGAATCTTTGCGCCGGGAAATCGATGCCTTTGCGATCCCGGTTGATTCAAAAATGATCGATTACCTGACACGGCGCTTTGGTATTGCCGTCCAGTTCGTGACCAGCGATCAAATGGATCGGGATCGGGTTTGGAACAATGTCGAATTCAACGAATCGACAAAGGTTTTCCATATTGAGGACAGTGCACCGGCTGCGGGCTATCGGTTGCAGATCGCCCGGCTGATCTGTCGCTTTGCCTTGCGCAAGGTGCTTGATACGCTGGTTGAAACATCCCCTTTGCTGCGCAGCGATGAAGCCCGCAGCCGTGCGCAGGGGGCTCTGGCGTCTTATGGCGCGGCCTGTCTGCTGATGCCCTATCAGATCTTTTTGGAAGATGCGGAACGCGCGCGGTATGACATTGAATATCTGGCCCGTAAATATGGCGCCAGCTATGAACAGATCTGCCATCGCCTGGTCTCGCTACAGCGCCCGGGTGCTGAAGGAGTGCCCTTTGCCTTCATGCGCACGGACCCGGCGGGTTTCATCACCAAGCGCATGCCCCTGCCACGCCTGCCCTTGCCCCGATACGGAAATGCCTGCCCTTTATGGGCGGTTTACAATGCATTTCAGACGCCGGGTACGGTCTGCCGTCAGATTGCTGAATTCCCGAACGGGGAGCGGTTTCTGTTCATCGCCCGGGCCCAGGGTAAGGCGCAAAGCCGGTTCAACGCCCCCCGCCATCTTGTCAGCGTGATGATTGCGTGTGACATTCTGTATGCGGATCGCACGATCTATGCTGACGGGCTGGATTTGAACGCTGATGGTCTGGAAGTGCCAGTGGGACCCAGTTGCCGATTATGTACAAGGCGCGCCTGCGCCTATCGAGAGCAAGCGCCAATGGTGGAGCCAGGTAAATCCGCCACCCCTTTCGGGCCTGCCCGCCCGTCGTAATCATTGCGCAACCTGCGGTCCAGCGTTACCGTTCTTTGAATAAGCCGAAACAATCGGCAAGTCGCTATTGGGGAGGGTAGGCTGTGACGACACGTGTATTGGTCGCGGAAGATGAACCAAATATTGTTGAATCCCTCAGTTTCATTCTGATCCGGTCGGGCTGCAACGTAACATCCGTCTCTGATGGCGAAGCCGCCCTAACCAGTATCCGCGCCGAAAAGCCGAATGTCGTCATTCTGGATGTCATGCTGCCAAAAATGAATGGGTTCGAAGTTTTGAAAGCGGTGCGATCCGACGCCTCCGTGAAGGATATCCCGATCATCATCCTGACCGCGAAAGGTCAAAGCCAGGATCGCCGCATGGCTGAAGAGATCGGGGCCAATGCCTTCGTTACCAAGCCCTTTTCTAACCAGCATATAATTGAAACCGTGCAAAAATTGACCAGCTCTTCAGGGGAATTGACATGACGCGCAAGCGACGGGTCCCCATTTCCGGGGCCGCAACCGCAACGGCCATTCGCAAATCCCGCGACATTGCGATGATCATCCCTGTTGTTTTCACCCTGCTGATCATGAAGCCGATGATCCATTTATTCGGACCTGAGCCTGGTTTGGCAGGCATTCCCGCAATCGTCGTTTATGTTTTTGGTCTATGGACATTGGCTGTCGTCTTGACGGCCTGGAATGCACGGCGTTTGAACACGCCCGAAACCAATGACCCCCTGGTCATGGATCCACAGGATTCTCCCCCGTAATGCTGTCGGGCAATCTCGTCTTTGCGGTATCGCTGGGATATGTGATCCTGTTGTTCCTTGTCGCATTCTGGGGCGATAAGAAGGCGCGTACCGGTTCTTCGGCCCTGTTCCAATCACCGCTGATTTATACCTTATCCATTTCAGTCTACTGCACGTCCTGGACATTCTATGGCGCAGTTGGATCGGCGGTTAGAAGCGGGCTGGAATTTGCGACAATCTATATTGGCCCGACCATCGTTTTTATTGGATTCTGGTATCTGTTACGCAAGCTGGTCCGCATCGGGCGCGTCCATCGCATTACCTCTATCGCTGACCTGTTGTCATCCCGCTATGGTAAGGGCGAAAGCCTGGCCGTACTGGTCACCTTGATCGCAGTAATCGGTACAACACCGTATATCGCGCTGCAGCTAAAGGCAGTGACCAATAGTTTTCAGGTAATCAGCGGCACCGTTATAAGCGATCTTGCCCATCCGGTGTTTGGCGATCCAGATTACACAACGGCCTTCTGGATCGCATTTGGCATGGCGATCTTCACTATTGTCTTTGGTACCCGCAATATTGATGCAAACGAACGTCACCATGGGGTGGTCGCCGCTATTGCGCTGGAAGCACTGGTCAAGCTGTTTGCCCTATTGGTGGTCGGGCTGTTTGTTGTGTTTTCTCTGGCGGATGGACCGGGGGAAGTTTTCTCCTGGGCCCCACCTGACTTTCTGAACACTGAGGATGTTTTCGGTCCGCGCTGGGTCAGTCTGACGTTCTTGGCCGCAACCGCCGTGATCTGCCTGCCCCGCCAGTTTCAGGTCACCGTCGTCGAAAATTCGGATGAACGTCACTTGTTCACGGCATCCTGGATGTTCCCGCTTTACCTGATGCTGATCAGTCTGTTTGTGCTGCCAATCGCTATTGCTGGGCTGAAATTTCTGCCGGAAACCGCCAATCCGGACATGTTCGTGCTGACCCTGCCCATGGCGATGAATCAGCATACTTTGGCACTGATTGCATTTCTGGGCGGATTTTCATCGGCGACCTCCATGGTGATTGTTGCCTGCATCGCGCTGTCGACAATGGTATCAAACCACATCGTTATGCCCCTTGCCCTGCGGCTGCCCTGGATTGAGATGAAGGCCAGTGGTGATATTCGAAAACTGCTGCTGTTCAGCCGTCGAGCCAGCATCTGTCTGGTTTTGCTGCTGGGATTCATCTATTTCAGACTGAGCGCGAAATCAGATGCCCTAGCATCCATAGGCCTGATCGCCTTTCTGGGGGTCGCCCAATTCCTGCCCAGTTTGATTGGCGGTCTGTATTGGCGGCAGGCATCCGCAAAAGGGGCATTCGCCGGTCTGGCCGCAGGTTTTATGCTGTGGTTGTACACCCTGTTTTTCCCAAGCTTTGAAGGCCAGTTTGTCATGCCGCTCAGCGTCATTGAAAACGGACCATGGGGGATTGGCTTCCTACAGCCTCAGGCGTTGTTCGGATTAACCGACATGGACCCACTGGTCCATGCCCTGTTCTGGAGCCTGTCGATCAACACATTTCTGTTTGTGATCGTCTCCGTGATTTTTGACCCAAAACCGCTGGAACGGCTACAGGGCGCCCTGTTCATCGATGTTTTCCGCGCACCGGCTGACAATGAATCCCGTTTCATCCGCCGCTATGCCGCCAGCAGCGATCTGTTTGTCCTGGCCCAGCGAATTCTGGGCACCAATACCGCCTATCGCCTGTTCAGCGATTTTGCCAAGAAACAGGGGGTATCCGGCCATCTGCCGCGCGCCGATGATGAGTTTATCGGTCATCTGGAACGGGAACTGGCGGGCAGTGTCGGGGCGGCGACGGCCCGGGCGATGATTTCCCAGGTGGTGAAAGGGGAAACCATCAGCCTGGATGAATTGATGAAGATCGTCGATGAAACGCAGCAGGTCATCGACTACAGTCGACAGTTGGAAGTCAAATCCCACCAGTTGCAGCAAACCGCACGTCAATTGCGCGACGCCAATGAGCGGTTGAAACAACTGGATATGCAGAAAGATGACTTCCTGAGTCAGGTCAGCCATGAACTGCGCACACCCATGACCTCCATTCGCTCCTTCGCACAAATCCTGCTGGAAACGCCAGATATGACTATTGAGGAGACCCAGCGTTTTACCGGCATCATTCTGGAAGAGAGCATGCGCCTGACACGATTGCTGGATGAAATCCTGGACCTGGCACGGTTGGAGGGCGAACAGGTACCCTGGATTCTGCAACGGGTTGATCCAGAAGAAACCCTGGAACGGGCCGTGGCGACCTGTCATGGCCTGGCATCGCAGGCGGACACTAAGATAGAGTTTGGAGCGCGCGCGGCGGGTATTGAGGTTAAAGCGGAAGCCGACCGCCTGCGCCAAGTCTATCTGAATCTGATTACCAATGCGATCAAGTACAACACATCTGATAAGCCCGTTATAACCATTCGCACGACGCTGGAGGATGATCGCTATTGTGTCTATATCCAGGACAATGGCGAAGGAATACGCGCCGATGACAGGGAGCGTATCTTTAAGAAATTCTCCCGAGGATGGCGCGAATCCAAAGATGGCCGCAGCGGGACGGGCCTGGGCCTGGCCATCAGTTGGCAAATCATGCAACGCCTGCAGGGTGACCTGGAATTGCTGCCTCAGACACCGGGAGATGGCGCATGTTTCCGGGTAACGCTGCCCTTCGTTTCCATAAAAACCTCAAAAGCGGCTGAGTGATGCTGCTGCGGGCTGCGATCCCCCCATTCAGATGAAATTCATTCGATTTTCCATGAGTATTTTCGATGTTTCGCTGAACCCCAGACAGGTGTAGGGGAAACATTGAAATGCCGTCATTATTCTCTTTGGAGTTTCGCCCATGACCGCTCCTTTTCTTTCCATTTCTCGCCGCACCCGCAGCACCCCTTTTAGTCGCCGTGTCACCCAGGCCGGGGTTAAGGCCTATACGGTTTACAATCACATGCTGCTGCCCACCGTGTTTAACTCGCTGGAGGATGATTACTTCCATTTGCGAGAGTCGGTGCAGATCTGGGATGTCGCCTGCGAACGTCAGGTCGAAGTGCGCGGACCGGATGCAGCACGCCTGCTGCAATTGCTGACACCGCGCGATTTATCGAACATGCAGATCGGGCAATGCTATTACACCCCGATGGTTGATGAAACCGGCGGTATGATCAATGACCCGGTCACCCTTAAGCTGGCCGACGACCGCTATTGGATTTCAATCGCCGACAGCGACTTGCTGCTGTGGGTGAAGGGCCTGTCTGCCGGAACCCGCATGGATGTTGCAGTCACGGAACCGGATGTGTCCCCCCTGGCGGTGCAAGGCCCGAAAGCGGAAGATGTCGTTGCCGCTGTATTTGGGGAGCGCGTGCGCGGCATCAAATTCTTCCGCTTCGAACCGATGTTGCTGAATGGACAGGAATATATCGTCGCCAGATCCGGTTATTCAAAACAGGGTGGCTTTGAAATCTATCTGCAGGATTCCGCCTATGGCGAAGCGCTGTGGGATGCGATTGAAGAAGCCGGCAAACCCCACGGTATTCGCGCCGGGGGGCCAAACCTGATCGAACGGATTGAGGGAGGCTTGTTGTCCTATGGCAATGACATGACCCGCCTGAACACGCCCCATGAATGCGGTTTGGGGAAATTCTGTCAGACCGTGGATGCCATTGGCTGTATCGGCCGCGACGCCCTGATCCGGACGATCATGGAAGGCCCTCAGCGCATGATCCGTGGCTTGAAGATCAATGCCAGAAACTTACCCTTTACTATTGAACCATGGTCTGTGCTGACCGCTGACGGCCACCATGCCGGACAGGTAACCTCCAGCGCCTGGTCCCCAAGGCTTGAGACCACCGTTGCAATTGCTATGATTGAAAAAGACTATTGGGAACCTGGAACAGCGCTGGTTGTAGACACGCCATCCGGTCCACGCGATGCACAGGTTGTATCGCTGCCCTTGTAAAAGCCGAAATCGTTTGAAAGGAAGTCCATGTTCAAAGCACTGATCGTCGACAAAGACCCGGAAGGCGCGGTTTCCGCCCAGATTCAGGACATTTCTGAAGACCGGTTGCCCGAAGACGGGGATGTCACCGTTGCGGTCGACTATTCCACCGTGAATTATAAGGATGGTCTGTGCATTACCGGGACAGGTGGGCTGGTTCGGACCTTTCCCCATGTGCCCGGTATTGATTTCGCTGGCACCGTAGAATCATCAGACGACCCCCGGTACAAGCCGGGCGACAAGGTTGTTCTGACTGGCTGGCGCGTGGGCGAAATCTGGTGGGGCGGTTATGCCCAAAAGGCGCGGGTCAAGGCCGATTGGCTGGTCCCCCTGCCCGAGGGTTTATCGACGAAACGCGCCATGGCGGTTGGCACAGCCGGTTTCACCGCCATGCTGTCCGTTCTGGCCTTGGAAGCGCATGGCCTAAAACCGGGCGGCGCGCCTGTGCTGGTCACTGGGGCTGCGGGTGGCGTAGGCTCTGTTGCCACCGCGATTCTGGCGAAACTGGGCTATGAAGTAGCCGCCGTGACAGGACGACCTGAAACATCGGACTATCTGAAAGACCTGGGCGCCAGCCAGATCGTGGCTCGGGAAGAACTTGCCGAACCGTCCGGAAAACCACTGGAAAAGGAATTGTGGTCTGGCTGCATCGATGCCGTTGGTGGCAGCATGCTAGCAAAGGTCTTAACGCAAATCTGCTATGGTGGTTCCGTTGCTGCCGTCGGTCTGGCGGGCGGCCCGAAACTGCCCACAACCGTGATCCCCTTCCTGCTGCGCGGTGTAAACCTGTTGGGCATCGACAGTGTCATGCGCCCAACCGCCGACCGCCTTGCCGCCTGGGACCGCATCGTCACAGACCTGCCCTTCGATAAGCTGGACGCAATGGTCGTGGATAAGAAACTAGGCGACCTGCCTGATTTGGGCCCAGCCATTCTGAAGGGTCAAATCCGTGGTCGTGTCGTCGTCGATGTGAACGCGTAACGCCCTTTCCTTCGAGACGGCGCTGTCGCGCCTCCTCAGGATGAGATTTTAGCCCACACATGTCTTACCCGCGCAGGCGAATATCCAGGGCCAAATGTCCAACTCTCTGCCTGCGGCTCTGGACCCCGGATCACGTCCGGGGTGACGGTCCTAGTTTCTAAATAAGGTGAAAACGCAGAGACCGCTGAGTAACGCAGAGGGCTCAAAGGCAGCACCACGCCCTCAGCGTCCTTTGCGCCTTCTCCGCGCCCTTTGCGGTAAATCTTTAAAATATAGTCCTCGTCTTACCCGCGCAGGCGGGTATCCAGGGCCAAATGTCCAACTCTCTGCCTGCGGCTCTGGACCCCGGATCACGTCCGGGGTGACGGTCCTAGTTTCTAAATAAGGTGAAAACGCAGAGACCGCTGAGTAACGCAGAGGGCTCAAAGGCAGCACCACGCCCTCAGCGTCCTTTGCGCCTTCTCCGCGCCCTTTGCGGTAAATCTTTAAAATATAGTCCTCGTCTTACCCGCGCAGGCGGGTATTCAGGGCCAAACGTCCAACTGTCTGCCTGCGGCTCTGGACCCCGGATCAAGTCCGGGGTGACGGTCCTATTTTCTCAATAGGGTGAAAACGCAGAGGGCGCAAAGGCAGCACCACTGCCTCAGCGTCCTTTGCGCCTTCTCCGCGCCCTTTGCGGTAAATCTTCTAATGACCCTTGCCCAAGGTTTACCGTCAGTAAATACCCGCATCCAATCCGGCAGCGGCCAGCATGCCGAGTTCTCGGCAGTGGTCAGGGAAGGCCTCGTCCCATTCCCCTTTGCACAGGACGGGGTCCTGGATCGCCTTCCAGCCCAGACCGCCCACGATGCTTTCCACCGCGCGGCGTGTGCCGGTACCGTCCAGCCCTGCACGGATATACAGGCCATAGGCCAGGCCCTGCTTTTCCTCAATCACCTGATAATAGGTGCGGTCAAAAAAATCCTTTAATGCCCCGGACATATAGCCCAGATTTTCGGTCGTCCCCAGAATGATCGCATCGGCAGCCAGAACATCCTGTGGCCCGGCCTCCAAAGGGGCCTTCACGACAATCTCCACCGCCTCGGCTTCGGCATCCTGGGCTCCGGCCACGACCGCATCGCGCAGGCGCTTTGTATTGGCCGACGGCGCATGGCCGACAATCAACAGGCGTTTCAAGGGGACCTCCTATAAATCCAATGTCAGCGATTTTCCTTTGGCGCGGGAAACGCACACACACATCATGGAATTTTCCGCCTGCTCGTCGCTGGTCAATACGCTGTCACGATGATCGACCTCGCCTGCCAGCACATCGACGATACAGGCACCACACACCCCCTCCGTACAGCCGAAATCGACAGCCACACCCGCCTCTTGCAGGCTGTCCAGAATAGACCGGTCGGCAGGGACACGCAGGCTGCGCCCGCTTTTCGCCAGCACGATTTCAAACGAATCCGACGGTCCTTCCAATGCATTGGGATCGGCGGCAAATCGCTCAAAATGAACCTGATCCTCTGGCAGACGGGATGCTGCCGCATTCAGGGCGGCCTGCAACAAGGGTTCCGGCCCACACACATACAGATGCGATCCCACCGGCGCGGCATCCAGCAGTCCGCCCAGATCCACCAATCCATGTATGTCATCATAATGACAGGACAAGCCATTTCCCAATCCCAACCCCTCAAAGGCGGGCTGAAAGGCTGCATGCGCCTGGCTGCGGGTCAGGTAATGCACCTGAACCGGGCGGCCCAGATCGCACAGGCGCGCGGCCATGGCATAGATGGGCGTTGCCCCGATTCCGCCCGCCAGCAGGATCGAATGGGGGGCATCCTCGTCCAATGGGAAATTGTTGCGCGGACCATTCAGGGTGACCTGTGTGCCGATGGTCAGGGCATGCATCGCCTTCGATCCTCCCCGGCCGGCATCTTCCCGTTTCACGGCAACGGACCCGCTGCGCCCGTCTGGTGCCCATTTCCACAATGAATATTGCCGCAACATTTCATTGGGCAGCAGAATATCAATATGGGCACCGGGTACAGCGGCCTGAAAGGGCATTCCTTGTGCGGCCTCAAAGGTGAAGCTGCACACCTCATCGCTCAAACGGTCGATGGATGTCAGAATTGCGGAAAAGGGGGTCGGCGACATCAGCAAGGCTCCCATCCCTCTCAATAAGGGTGATTTGTATCGTTTTCGCGGTATTTTCCACGATAAATGTGCGGAAACGATGCCTTAACCAAACAAGGTGCGCAAGGACAAGGCGGCGCATCTTGGATACAATAATCCGCAGATTGGATTGTGTTGAACTCAATCGAGGCTGCAAGCTTCGGGTCATTATCACAAGTAGGTGAGACCCCCGATGGCCCGACGTCCCTATGACCTGCCGCCCATGACAACGCTGGCTGCATTCGAAGCCGCCGCTCGCCATTGCAGCATGAAGACGGCGGCATCTGAACTGAATGTGACGCCAGGCGCGGTCAGCCGTCAGGTAAAGGCGCTGGAGGAAGAATTGGGACGCGCCTTGTTCGTGCGCGTTCATCGTGGGCTGGAACTGACATCTGAGGGATCAGAACTGGCGGAAACTCTGGCGCTGGGATTTGCGCGCACGGCAGATGTCTGTCGCCGCCTGCGCAGCCAGACCGATACGCCCAGCCTGACGGTTGGCGCGACGACTGCCTTTGCCGGATACTGGCTGATCCCCCGCATTGGCAGCTTCTGGCAACGTTTTCCCGACGTCACGGTCAATCACGCGATTTCCGACGATCCAATTGACCTGCGGCGGGGCGATATAGATCTGGCCCTGCGCTATGGCGATGGCACATGGCAGGGCATCCGCGCGATACGCCTGTTTTCAGATCACCTGATCCCCGTCTGTAGCCCGGACTTTGCCGCCACCCATCCCGGCATCACCGCAGCGGATTTGCCTGATCTTCCGCTGCTGCGCATGACGGGTGTGGATGCGTCCTGGATTGACTGGGACGCCTGGTTCGCCTGGGCGGGGGTATCCGGCACAAGTGCCCAAAAGCGGGGGCGCAGCCTGAATAACTACACCGTCGTCCTGCAAGCTACACGGGGCGGTCAGGGCGTCGCCTTGGGGTGGGAACGACTGGTCACCCCGCTGCTGGACAGCGGCGAACTGGTGCGCCTGGTGGACCAGGCCATGCCCTCACCCGGCGCCCATTACGTCATCTGGGACGAGGCCCGCACCCCGTCCCGCCCCATGGTGCAATTCTGTGACTGGTTGCAGGAACAGGCCCTCGCGTGAGTTTTACGCATGCGACCGCGTATTTTTCCACAGTTGAGCGCCAATGCCATTCGGACTTATGGATAGAATTCAGACTGACAGTTGAATTCCTATCTGGAGAGCCGCCATGCCGTTGGATTCGATCGCCCTGAACAATGTCATGCAGCCGATTGCGAAAGCGACCGGCCTTCCCAATGAAGCCTATATCGATCCCACCGCGTTTGAGGTTGAGAAGCAAAAGGTCTTCTTCGAAAACTGGGCCGGGATCGGATTTGGCAAGGATGTGCCGCGCGCGGGCGATGCGGTGCCGATTGAGTTTTTGGGCATCCCCCTGTTGATGCTGCGCGACCGATCCGGCGCGGTGCGGGTGTTCCAGAACATCTGTCGCCACCGCGGCATGATCCTGGTGGCGGAACCGACCACAATCCGGGGCGTCATTCGCTGCCCCTATCATTCCTGGTGCTATGGCCTGGATGGCAGCCTGCGCAGCACGCCGGATATCGGCGGGCCGGGCGTCAATGAACATCCCGATGTCGACAAGACCGGTCTGGGCCTGCAGGAAGTCCGCGCGACGCTGTGGCGCGATGTTGTCTTCGTCAATCTGTCGGGTGAGGCCCCGGCCTTTGAAGACTATGCCGCAGAGCTGATCGCGCGCTGGAAGGAGTTCGACAAGCCGATCCATCATGGCGGCCCCGAAAGCTCCTTTAATCTGTCGGTGAACTGCAATTGGAAGCTGGCGGTGGAGAATTACTGCGAAAGCTATCATCTGCCCATGGTGCATCCGGGCCTGAACAGCTATTCCCGCCTGGAAGACCATTATCATATTGAAGAAGATGGGAAATTCTCCGGTCAGGGGACGGTTGTCTATAACCCGCAACTGGACAATACGGGCCGCGCCTTTGAGAATTTCGACGGCCTGTCAGACAAATGGGACCGGGCGGCGGAATATGTGTCCTTCTTCCCCAATGTGCTGTTTGGTGTCCATCGCGACCATGTCTATGCGATCCTGCTGGAGCCCAAGGGCCTGGAAGAAACCAACGAGCGGGTCGAAATCTATTACGCCAATCAGCGCATGCTGGACGGCGACTATGCCGATCTGCGCGACCGCAATTCCCGGCAGTGGAAGGGTATCTTCGTCGAAGACGTCTTCGTCGTCGAAGGCATGCAGAAGGGCCGCCACGCCCCGCGCTTTGACGGGGGCCATTTCTCCCCCGTCATGGACGGCCCCACCCATATCTTCCACCGCTGGGTCGCGTCTAAACTGACCAGTTAAGCGACCAAGCTCAGAACACCGGACGGGCGTCACTTCGGTAAGAGGATGGGGTGAGACAACAGCTCAATCATGTTGTAACCGAACAAGATTAGCATCCCCCATTTCGCCCACCAGACGAAGTAGGATACCCGCCGCAGCAAAAGATACCCACCCAAGCCTTTCTGGCGTGGTGTCGTATGCGTTCGATCTTCTGTTTCGGCCAAGGCGGAGACCCGCTTCGTCACCAGATACCGCGCGACATTGTAAACAATAGAAAAGACAATGAAGACAGTCGCCATTGTGCCATCGCGAAGACCGAGCATGATTTCCCATAAAGGGACTTTTTCACACAGATTTCCTGACACGTCGCAAACCGCCTCTGGATTTGCATAGGTCGCATAGGCGCTTACAGCCACTTTTAAATAGGCCTTGCCAAGCAAGCTTATCACAAAAATCAGCACCGGGATGATGGCAACGACCAAATTCAAACCGGTATATTCACCGCGCAGATATGTCCAACTATCCACAGATTTGCCAGTAAACACGGTTCCGTCGACTTGCGTGCAGTCGGGCTCAAAATCTTTCGCGTTGGACAGATCAGATCGATCAAATACCGCTCTTTCCATTTTCGTATCTTTAAAATTCGTCTCCACAAACTCGGCACCAGTGGCGATCGCACGCGACATGTTACAATCAACAAAACTGGCATTCGAAGCGTCCACGCCTTTCAGGATCGCCTCCGTCAAATTGCAACCCTCAGAGAAATCGGCACCCAACAGGATGCTGCCGGAAAAGTCTGTTTGTTGAAACAAACATCCCTTGAACACCAAGCCCGACAGGTTGACATTCGCAAATTTTGCTCTTGAAAAGTCACAGTTTGAAAAGATAACGTCGGTCGGGGCCTCGGTGCCGCGCAAGTCTACCTCTTTGAAGTTGAGACCGCTTACCACGCCTGTCGCAGCTTCGAAATCAGCTTTAGTTGAAAGCGGGACGGCTTCAGTCCCGGCCTCAGCGGTATTCTGATCCGAAACAACGGCGCCATTCATCATTCAGCTTTCTGATCATTGTCATCGAAGAAAGCGGCATAGGGAATATCCAACGTGGTATGTAACTTCTGAATCGCGTTGTAGCTCAATCCGCGATGCCCGTTCAGGATTTCAGATATATGACTGCGCCAGATTTTCGTGTCACGGGCCAGCGCGGCCTGAGACATATTTTGCTGCTCCATACGAAATTGGATCATTTCAATGGGCGACAGCGCCGGAATGGGAAATTTCTTGCGTTCATAGGCGTCAATCAGAAGCGCCAATGCGTCCATCACAGGCACGTCTTCATCCCTATCCGCCAAGATAAGCCGCTCCAATTGCGCCAAAGCTTGGGCATGATCCTGGTCGTTTTGAATAACCGTGATTTCCGTCATTTACTGGACCTTTTTAACAACGATTGATCCGTTCCCTTTGAACCCAATAATCGCCGTAATCGTAACGCCAGACGCGCTCATCGGGAATTCCCACATTTTGCCACCACCCAGCGAACGCGCCTGGGAGAAGGCTGACTGAACATCCGCTGGGCCAACCCAATTCGACTGTGTTGCAATTGCAAGCCACGCCTTGAGATCGCGCGCCATTATCGACTGGGGCGATTTATTGATCGCCGCCTGCAGAATGTTCTTTCCTGTTATACGCATATAATATGTTCCCATATTGGGATCAAGTAAAATGTTCCCATATTGGGATCAACCGTGCTCTCATGCGGAATTTACGCCCAAACGCCGTTATTTCAGCCATCTGTACTTGAAAAGGTCAATAATTTTCCCGCGATCTGACGCTGGTCTGACCCAAATAAACGGGGGACGCCGAAGGAAACGCCCGTTCAGGTCCGGATATAGTGAAGCGTGTCGAACCCCTGCCGCAGGGCGCGGGTTTCGTCGGCCACGGCCTCTGGATCGTTTGAGGTGAGCGCCCGGGCGATCAGGCTGGCCAATTCTGGGGCGTTCTGGGCTGTGACACCCCAGCGTACCAGTTCCGGTGTGCCGATGCGCAGCCCGTTCATATCGCCCGCGACGGGATCAATCGGCAGACCGATGCCGCAGGCCAGGAAACCGGCCTTGCGCAGGGTCTTGGACGCCGCCTGACCGCCGCCAAAGCGGGCGGCTTCGATGGCGAATTGGTGCGACGTGGTAAAGCCCTTGTCGGCTGCAAAGACGGGCAGGCCCTCTGCCGCCAGGGCCTGTGCCAGCGCCTGGGCCACCGTCACCATTTCGGCGGCATAGGCCGGTCCGAAATCGCGCCAATCCAGCATCGTGATTGCCAGGGCCGCTGATTTCGCCGCATCAAAATTTGCCGTCAGGCCGGGAAAGGCGATGGCGTCCAGACGTTCCGTAATTTCTGCATCATTGGAAACGATGATCCCGCCCGCCGGGCCGCCCAGGCTTTTATAAGTGCTCATCGTCATGAAATGCGCGCCTTCTTTCAGCGGGTTCTTCCAGACCCGCCCGGCAATCAGCCCGCATTGATGGGCCGCATCGAACATGACCTTCGCACCAATGCTATCGGCGATCTGGCGCACCTCGCGCACCGGATGTTCAAACAGGTTCAGGCTGCTGCCCACGGTGATCAGTTTCGGGCGTTCCCGCTCTGCCAGTTCCGCCAGCGCCGCCACATCGATGGTATAGCCCGTGGCATCCACCGGCGCGCTGATGGTGCGCAACCCGAACAGACCGGCGCAGCCCGCCATATGATGGGTAACATGCCCGCCGATGGAGGGCGGCGGCGCGATGATCGTATCCCCGGGCTGACAGGTCGCCATGAAGCCATACAGGTTGGCAATCGCGCCCGACGGCACCCGGATTTCTGCATAGTCTGCATCAAACACTTCGGCGCACAATTCGGCGGCGATCACTTCGATCTGCTCAATCGCTTCCAGCCCCATCTCATATTTATCGCCGGGATAGCCCAGCGAGGGGCGCGACCCGATGCCAGAGGCCAACATCGCCTCCGCCTTTGGATTCATCACATTGGTGGCCGGGTTCAGATTGAAGCAATCGCGCTCATGGATCTCGCGGTTCTGCTCTGCCAGGGCCACAATCGAGGTCTCGACCTCTGCGGAGGATTGCGTGGACACCCGTTGGGCAATCCCCTGCATATAGGTTTCACACTCTGCTGGAACCCACTTGCGATGCGACAAGGCCATGATGATCTCTCCTATCAGAGCATCATGCGCTCGCATGCGCTCGCACAAGATACTCTGGCCATTTGGTGTTCAGCAAATGCGTCGTCGCAAACGAGTCCGTTTGCTCGGGATTTGCCGAAAGCTCAGTTAAAACTATGCCGCACCGATTGCCCCCGCAAATCAGATTTGCTAAATTTTGCCCTAGAAAAACTAAGGGTAGATTATCAATCGAGTAGGATCAGGGATATCGACCATGCCCGTCTCCCCGCCGCGCCCGAAGGGCCCGCCTTTGAATGCCCTGCGAGCCTTTGAGGCGGCGATCCGGCTGGGCGGCTTTGCCCAGGCTGCAGACGAACTTTGCGTGACGCCGGGTGCGATTTCCCAGCATATCAAGGCGCTGGAGGATTGGGCCGAAGCGCCGTTGTTTGAGCGTCGCTCCCAGGGCGTGGTGCCAACAGAGTTTGGCCTGTCGCTGGCCGCGCCTTTCGCCACAGCCTTCGATTCCATTGGTCAGGCCGTGCGCCATCTCCGCTCCGGCGCGGAACAGCAGACGATCCACATCGCCGCCCTGCCCAGCGTTGCGCAATTGTGGCTGTCGCCACGCCTGCCGATGATCCGCACCGCCCTGGCCGGGCACCGCCTGTCCGTCACGGCGCTGGAAACACCCCCAAACCTGCAGCGCGAATTGTTCGATATCAGCATCTTTCTGGACACCCCCACCGGCCAGCCGGGGGAAACCATCCTGGCAGAGGATGTGATCTTCCCCGTCTGCTCCCCAGAGGTCGCCGCGCGGCTGAAATCGCCCGAAGACCTGCTAAATGAAACCTGGCTGTATGACGCCGTCTGGGCCGATGATTGGGACCGCTGGCTGGCCCAGGCGGCACCGGGCCTGAAGAAAAAGCCCAACGGCCCCCATTTCTCCCTCTACACCATCGCCCTGGAAGAAACCAAACACAGCGCCGGAATCCTGATCGGCCACGCCGCCCTGGTCGACTCCGCCCTAAAATCCGGCGATCTGGTCGCACCGTTTGGGGAACAGGTGGCAACGGGAAAAGCCCTGACGGTCACGGTAGCGCCCCACCAGAAGGCCTCGAAGGCTGTGCGGCAAGTGTTGGCGATGCTGGGGGGAGATTAATAAGAAGAATCACCTCATCTCCTCCCCGTAAATCAAGATATCCCTTTGAATGAACCGTCACCCCGGACTTGATCCGGGGTCCAGGGCGGCAGGTAACGATTTAGACGTTCCACCATTAACCCCCAACACCATTCTCATCCTGAGGAGCGGCAACGCCGCGTCTCGAAGGAGGGGATGTAAGGGTGGCGCTTGCAGCGAGCACACCCTTCGAGACGCTGCGCTCCTCAGGGTGAGGCATTGGTTTTTTTGATCCGGGGTCCAGGGCGGTAGGCGCGATGGGTGGTGTGGCCCTGGATTCCCGCCTGCGCGGGAATGACGATGGGATGGGTTTAGAAATTCCCCTACTCCAACGCATCCTTCATCGCCTGAACTTTCGCAAAGCCGTCGCGGCGGGGGATGCCGGTGGCTTTGGCAAGGGCGTCACCGAGCGCCTTGGTGGGCAGGCCGGCGGCGACCAGGCTTTCCAGCATGCGGTCCAGGGCGCCTGCATCGGCAGGGGCGTCGGGGGTGTCGTCTTTAGGGGGAGCCCCGGCGAGGATCAGCACCAATTCGCCATTGACCGCCTCGCCCGCCTCAATCCGGGCCAGGACCTCTGCGGCGGGGCCGGTTAAGACCTTTTCGCCGAATTTGGTAAGGTTGCGGCACAGGGCGATATCGCGGTCGGGCAGGATTTCGGCGATTTCCGACAGGGTCTTTTCGATGCGGTGCGGGGCCTCGTAAAAGACGCAGGTATAGGGCGTGGCGCGCAGTTCTTCGAACCGGCTGCGGCGCAGGGTTGGCTTGCGCGGCAGGAAGCCCATAAAGCGGAAATCATCGGGCGGAATGCCCGCAATGGACAGCGCGGTGGTGACGGCATCAGGGCCGGGCACGGCGGTCACGGTCAGCCCGGCTTCTCGCACCGCGCGGACCAGGGGGAAGCCCGGATCGCTGATCAGCGGCATGCCCGCATCGGAGACGAGCGCGAGGCGCGCGCCCTGGCGCAGGCGGTCGATCATCTCTGGCGTGCGGGCGCGTTCGTTGTGGTCATGAAAGGCGGTCAGGTGGGCCTCTATGCCAAATGGGGAGAGCAATTCCTTGGTGGTGCGGGTATCCTCGCACAGGACCATATCGACGCTTTGCAGCACCGACAGGGCGCGGGGGGAGAAGTCATCCATATTCCCAATGGGCGTGCCCACCAGATAGAGGATGCCGTCACCTTCGGAGTCCTGGGTCTCTAACGGTGCGACGGTGATTTCCAGTTCCGCGCCTTCCTGTTGCAGTGCCTTGATCAGGTCGCGGTTCAGCTGGGACGCGCCTTTATCCAACCCGATGCAGAAGGTGCGCGGTTCCGGCGTTGGCATGCGCCGCCAGATCAGCGGCGCGCCTGCCTGATATTTTGGATTGATGCGGGCGGTCGCGGTGTCTTCATAAGGGCCACAGCGCAGGGTCATCTGCACCGCGCCGCGCAGGGCCAGCAGGGCGGCCTCGTCATATTGGGCATCGACGCCGATGATGCAGGTGCCAGACGCGGTCAGGTCCAGATCGCGCGTTACCTCAAATGTCTTGGCATGAGAGGCGCGGATATTGGGATGACCCTTGCAGTGGATCAGGACAGGCTTTGCCGGATGTTTCATGGGCGCAGGATTGGCGGGCGTTGGGGCATTGTCAATCAACTCCCCTGCCAAGTGGGATTCGCAACGGCATCGATCATTAATGTGGCACGGGCAGAGCCCCGCACCAGATGGCGGCCCCAGGCACTGCGGATCGGGGGATCGCCATGGATCAGCTCCCGGTTCGTGACGGTAAATCCGGCGATCGCATAGGCGGTGATCAGGTCCGGGTTTTCGGCAGGATCGACAATATCGCCCATGCCAAGGCGCTCCAGATAGGGGCGATCCTCAAACACTGAATAATTCAACAAGACGCTCAGCCTCGCCTCTGGCTTGCACAGCGCACGCAGTGACAACAGATGCTCAAGTGCCGGTTCGGACACGATGCGCATCAGGGAGCCCCAGGGATATTGAACTGTCAGTTCATCGGCCAGACCGGCAAAGGGGCCGGGCAATCTTTCCGCCGCCGCCCGAACGAACAGGGCATTGGGCAGGCCCCCCTTTTTGGGCGAGCTGCGGGCTGTGCGGGCGCTGGCCGCCATGTTTTCCGCCACGGCATCAATTCCGATACACAGGCGGTTTATCTCCTCGCGCGCCGCATCCAGGATGAATTTTCCCTGGCCGGTGCCAACATCGATCAGGACAGAATGCGCCTGACGGCAGGCCGCGTCCAACAGGGCGGGCTCCAGCGGCGTCACCTTGCGCCCAAGGACCTGATCAAATGTGCTCACGCCGACCAATACTTTCCAAATTCATGATGGGGGTACGGGCCCGTCTTACCGTATTGGGCCGGAAATGAAAAACCCCGCCATTGCATGCAAGGCGGGGTCTTTCAGTGCACAGTCTGATCCGTCAGACCTGAGGGGGTTCGGTATCTTCAATGGTGATCTTGAAGTCCACGCCCTCGTAATTGATGACATGTTCGCCTGCGGCATATTGCTGATCGTTGATGGTGACCGTGTCTTCGCCATCTTTCAGGATCTTCAATTCGTCGCGGTCATCGGTCATCTCCATCAGGTCATCGACCGACAGGGACATATCAACCTTGCCCTCAACCCCGGTGACATCCAGGATTTCGATATTGTGGACCGTATTGGCCAGATCATCGCCAGACAGGCTGTTGCCTGCTGCATCCCCGCCGCCCAGTTTCAGCGTATCAGTGCCGCTGCCACCATCAAATCCGGCATTCAGCCCCTGTAGGGCTGCCGCACCGTCCAGGTCATTGGCGGCATAGGCATCCGCAATGGCCTGATCCAGCGTACCGAACCCTGAGCCATCCTGGGCTTGCGCAGCCTGTTGTAGGTCACTTATGTCGTAATGACCCTCATCATCGCCCGCGCCACCGATCAGCAGATCATTATCCCCTGTTGCGATCAGCACATCATTGCCATCGCCGCCTGCGATCAGGTTGGCGTCGTCATTCCCGATCAGGACATCATCGCCCGCCCCGCCCAGAACATTTTCGGTGCCATTCCAAACAGAACTGGACAGATCGACATGCAAATCTTCGGTGACACCGGCGGCGGCGACAGCCCAATCAGTGCCTTCGCCCATATCAATGTCGTCAAAGCGCGTGCCCAGATCCGCATCCGAAAAGTCGCGCAAGACGCCATTTTCATCCACCTGCCAGGCTTCCAGGCCAGGGGCCAGTTCTTCCGCTTCAATCGTGAAGCCCAGCGTGTCGCCATTGGAAGACAGGGTCAGATAATCATCATCGTCATCACCCTGATTCCAGCCACCTTGATTCCCGAACAGATAGAAATTGAAGAAATGCAGCAACTGACCCCATCCATGACCATTGTGATCATGATTGTGGTCATTGTCTTCATCGTCACCCTCATCCCCCTGGTCATGACTGCCCTGACCAGACCAGCCGTTAGAGGCCGCCAGGGTTGTGGCACCAAAGGCGATGCTGCCAACCACGACGTTGGAATTGGCCGATACATTGCGCAATTCGATATTGGTTTCCTGATCACGACTGACAGTGATCCCTGGAATTTCGATGGTTTGGAAAGCCCCTTCATGGCCATTCGCCTTCACCGTCGTGGTGAAGGTGCCATAGGATTGCCCACCGATCAGAACTTCGAACTGACCAGTGCTGCCCCAGCCCAATTTGCCAACTTCCAGCACCAATGTTTCGGTCGCAGTGGAGGGTACGGTATCAATATCCGAAACGGTTGCCCCGGTTTCGCTGGCTTCTGTCAGATACAGGGCGGAATTCTGTGCCTCATCAGAGGAGTCGATCAAATCCGGCGCATCGGGCATCGCCACCCCGACAGAGACGGAGGCCACGTCAGACTGATTGCCATCATCGTCAATAACACTGACGCCAATCACACGGGTTCCAGGCTCCGGCACACTGTCATTGCTAGACAGGCGTACAGCAGCCAAACCCTCCTCATAATCCGCAAGAGAGGCATCACCGGAGATCACCAGCTTATAGCCCGTGGCGGTCTGTGTCGCTGTTTCCAGCGTCAGGCCCAAACTGTCCAGAAGGTCCGTATCAACGTCCAGGGCATCCCCGGCCTTGAAGCCCGAAGAGATTTCGACCGTCGCCTGCATCAACAGGTCCCCATCGAAATCAGAGATATCAACACCATCCAGCACCGCAACGCCCCCGGTCAGCGCATCAGTATCCAGCGACAGGTCGTCTGGTTGCGTGACTTCAGGTGCGAAATCGACCAAGGCACCGCCAACGGTGATCTGCAAATCTTCGTAATTTTCGAAATTGATGCCCAGGCTGGCAATCGTATGCGGCCCGGCACTATTCTTATGGGCAGCAACGGTCGCCGCTGCGATATCAGCAATCACGGCGTCAAGATTGGGATGGTTTTCGCTGAGTGCGATGCGCAGAACATCATCGCCCGAACCGCCATTCAGGTTCAGGGACCGACCAACTTCATTGGGGTCGATGGTCACAACCGTCAGGTCATCGCCAGCACCCGCATCTACGGTGTCTGATCCACCATCGGCATAGATTGTGTCATTGCCAGAACCACCCGCCATCGAATCATCGCCAGCGCCACCATACAGGGTGTCATTACCAGTGCCGCCATCCAGGCTGTCATTGCCTGCACCACCATACAAGATGTCATTTCCAGCATCGCCGCTGAGCGTATCATTGCCGCCACCGCCGGTAATCGTGTCATTGCCGCCGCCGCCCGACAGGGTATCGTCCCCTTCCGTGCCCGTCACAACATTGTCGCTGTTATCGCCAGTAAAGACGATCCCGGCATCCGGGTCCGGGACAACGATGCTGCCAACGTCGATGGGGCTGCCATTGATGTCGACAATTGACAGGGCCTCAACCCCCCGCACATCCAGGCCAAGCGCAGAGAAAACCTGTGCCCCTGTGGCCGCATCACCCGACTGAACGAATTCAACCAGGGCATGAAGCTCGTCAACGATTGTCTGATTTTCCAGATCCCAGGGCATCACTGTCAGGGTCAGCGTATCGACCCCCGCGCCGCCATCGACGACATCAACCCCCACGCCATCACTGATAACACGCAAGGCATCATTGCCGCTGCCCCCCAGCAGGGTATCAGCGCCTTCGCCAGAAATCAGCGTATCGGCCCCGGCCCCGCCTTCCAGAATGTCATCCCCCGCACCGCCATTCAGCACGTCGTTAGAGCCCTGCCCGGTTCCATCGTCGACAGAAACAGTAAAGCTCTTGGTTTCCGTGCGGGAATGTCCGCCACCATCAGGGTCGCGATCTGTTACCCGCGCCGTGACGCTAAGGTCGAAATCAGCCGTTCCAGGGGGAACGATCAACTGTACTGACTCCAAAGCATCTGAAGCCAGGGTAACGCTGCCCCCGGTCACCAGCAGTTCGCCGTCCTGCCACAGCTGAACACCATCGGGCAGGCCGGACAAGGTGACGGTCGCGATTTCAGACCCGTCTATGTCGGTCACGGCCGCTGCGATATCCAATGAGACGGTTGCGCTGAGATTATCGCCATCGCCGATCAGATGGTCATTGCCATCGCCACCCAACAGGGTATCGCTGCCAGCCCCGCCGATGATCGTATCATCGCCTGAGGTTCCGATTTCCGTTGAAGAGTCAGCGCGGCCCAGAACCACATTCACATCACTGACCGTGAAGTCCGGCGCATCCGCACGGGCTGCAACGGTAACATCCAGGGTTTGCGACGTGCTTTCCGATGAAACGCCATCGCTGGTCGATACGGTCACGCTTAGGTTAAAATCCACGCTGGAATCTTGTGGCGGAATGATCGCCAAACCGTCCAACTGATCAACCGTCAGATTGACAGAACTGCCTTCAAAACTTTCCCCCGCAGAATTGGTCAGGGTCGCGCCGTCTGGAATATTGGACAGCGTGACGCTGACAGTCTCGCTGGGATCGACATTGCCGATGGTGATGTCCAGCGGGATGCTCTCGTCTTCCGCGCCGCTGGCGCTGACCAGGGAAATTGTTGGCAGGTCCAGATCCGGGGTAACGCTGACAGAAAAGTTCTTTTCCACCACTTTCGATGCGCCGCCATCGGCCTCCGTCGAAATCGCCCGCACCGTCAGCCCGACACTGCCCGAGAAATTCAGCGGGGTAATCAAAGACAGACCCGCCAAGGCATCTGCTGGGACCTCAACCGGATCACCGCTATACGTGACGCCATCAGCATCTTTCAGAACGAAGCCTTCATCCAGACCGGCAATTTCTACCGTCAGGCTTTCCGACCCATCCGTATCGGACAAGGCCGCGCTGAGGGACAGGGCAATCGGCTGGTCTTCAATGCCGACGACAGAATTAACCGTCAGGCTGGGTGTGTCTGCCACCGGATCAACCGTCACGGTCAGGCTGGACGACAATTCCGCCGTCTGATCGCCATCCTGCGCAGTTGCGGTAATGGTCAGGGTGAAATCCGCATCCGAATTTGCGCCCGGCGTAACGGTCAATCCCGTCAGTTGGTCTGGCGTCAGGACAATCGGACTGCCGCTGAAGGTATCGCCTGCCGTATTGGTAAGAACGGCATCTTGAGGCAGGCCCGCAATTGTAACACTGACTGCATCCCCACCGCTGGAGGCACTGGCATTTATGGTCAGCGGAATGCTGCTGTCTTCAGATCCCGTTGCGTTCAGAACGCTAAGGACCGGCTGCACCGCAACGGCCCCAAAGGTCACACCCAGGGTTTCGGTTACGCTGCTGACACTGTCGCCTTCTGTCGCGGTTGCCGTCACGCTGAGCGCGACAGAGCCTGCGAACCCGGCCAAGGGAATCAGGGCCAGGGAAGACAAAGACGCGGCAGGAATGGAAACCGGGCTGCCTGAATAGGTATTGGTCCCATCGCTGAGGGTGAAGCCCTGTGGCAGGCCGCTGATTTCGATGCTCAGCGTTTCCGATCCATCAGTGTCGGTCAGCACAGAGGAGATCGACAAGGGCACTTCCTGCCCTTCCAGACCTTCCGCCTGGACAACATCCAGGGTTGGCGCGTCGGCAACGCCAATCACGGCGACACTGAATGTCTCCGTCGATGTCGCCTGGGTTCCGTCTTCTGAACTGGTCGCCGAAACCGTCAGATCAATCGTGCCAGAGAAATTCAGCGGCGGCACCAACTGCAGACCCGCCAGTTGATCAGGCGTCATCGCCGACGGATCGGTGATATCCTGGCCTTGCGCATCCAACAGGCGCGCGCCCTCGGGCAGGCCCGAAATCGAAACCGTTATCGCTTCTGACCCATCGGCATCCCCAGAGGCGACATTCAAGGACAAGGCAATCACGCCATCTTCTGTGCCCTGAATATTGCCAACCGAAATGACAGGATCATCTGCAACGCCAGAAACCGAAACCATCAGCGATTGTGTGGCAACCGCCGTGCTGTTGCCGTCCTGGGTCGTTGCGGTCACTGTCAAATTCATGTCGCCGGAATAATCCGCTGGGACTTGCACCGACAGGCCACTGACACCATCCGCAGGAATATTGGCAGGATCAACAGTATTCCCGCCTGCATCCACCAGCGTCGCGCCGGATGGAAGGCCTGAAATAGCAACCGTCAGCGTTTCATCACCATCGGGCAGTCCAACGGACAGTCCCAACGCAACTGTTCCACCTTCCAGTCCTGTGGCATCCTGTGCCTCGATGACCGCTTTATCGGCAACCCCTGCAACATCAACGGTGAAGTTTTGGCTGACCGTTGCGCTGGTCCCGTTTTCGGAACTTGTCGCGACAACGCTGAGAGAGAGCGTGCCGGAATAATTCGCAGGCGGTTGCAATTGCAGGCCAGACAGGGCCGCGACTGGCACATTCGCTGGGTCCAGCAAGGTGCCTTCTGAATCGGTCAGAAATGCGCCAACGGGCAATCCTTCTATCTCAACCGTCAGGGTCTCCGACCCATCCGCGTCGCCTTGTGCCACAGAAATAGACAGGGAAATTGCCCCATCTTCCGACCCGGATGCATTGCTGACCGTCACAATCGGATCATCAGCGACCCCCAGAACAGGAACCGTGGCGGTGGTTTCCGTCACACCGGACGCATCGGTCAGGACATTCTGTGCCGATACAGAGACATCCAGATCCAGATTCTGATCCGAATCCGGCGGCAGTTGAATGGACATATCGCCCAATTGCGCCACGGTCAGGGAAATGGCTGTGCCGCCCGGAAATTGCGTTCCATCCGAAGCGGTCAGAACGGCCCCTTCAGGAATGCCTGTCAGGGATACCGAGACGCTTAAGAACGGGCTGTCGGCCCCGTCATCCAGCGTCAGGCTCAACGCGACCGTGCCATCCTCAACCCCTTGGGTGAAACTCAGTGTCGGGGTAAAGCTGGGATCCGGGAAATTGCCCGCAAATTCAACATTTTCGACACCACTGATTTGCAGGCCCAAAGTGTCAAAGGTGCGAACGGTTTCCGTATCCCCGCTGGCAATGAATTCTTTCAGCGCGATCAAATCCGACACGAAATCGGCGTTCAGCGCCTGTTCATCGGTGAAGCGCAGGATAACCGTATCGTCTCCTTCGCCCCCTTCAACAATGTCATAGACCCGGTTTTGCGCAGCGTCGCTGTCGCCAAATTCGAATTCTTCGGAATCGGACTGTCCTGCTGTTTCAGAAAATTCTACCGTGCCGCCTTCCAGCGTCACCAGCAGGATGTCATCGCCAGCCTCCCCGCGCAGCAGGTCATTGCCGGTGCCGCCATCCAGGATATCGTCACCAGCCCCGCCGCGCATATCATCATTGGACGTGCTGCCAACGACGGTGTCATTGCCATCCCCGGCATCCACCACCAGGCGCTTGCCCGCTTCTGCTGCGGCGACGACATCATCGCCAGCGCCGGTATTCAAGATAACTGTGCTTTCGGCGATATCGGTGCCGACAAGGTTTCCAATCGAAATAGAGTCGCTTCCGCTGCCGGTAGTGACTCCCAGCTCTTCAACGCCATCCATATTGATTGACGTGCCAACGCCGCCGACTTCGTTAATCAGAACGTTCCCGGAAGAATCCTGACCGACACTCCACCCCGTGCCCGACGTGACGCCCGACGCATTGATCGTGAACAGATCAAAGCCGCTGCCACCAAAGACATCATAGTTACCGCTGCCATAGCTGTATGTGTAGGAGCCACCGGAATTGCCAAATGTAAATGTCTGGAAGGCGCTGCTGCCACTGTCTTGTTGGCTACCATTGTTGTTATTGCTTGGAATGATCTGACTCAAGGGAACATCAAAAGGCGTCGATCCTGGAGGGCGCGTGAATGGAGACCCACCTCCCCCATCACTGGGGGGCAACACCCCGGATATCTTTTGGGAGTCATTGCCCAGACCAGCATTGAGAATTCGTAAAAATAGCCCGCTCTCTGTGAGGCCGGCTATCGCACCGCTGGGGCCTGCGGCGGTGTCCAAATCATCCAACTGGTCCGCCAGATCCTCCAGTTCATCTGCACTCAAGTCATCGGGATCATTACCCCCGCCGTCGTCATCTTCCCGCAATTGCGGCGCGTTCGGGCTGAAATCAATGGCATCGCCATAGGTGGCGGTCTGAGTATCCGGGTCCATGGTAAAGACGTTGCCCGGTGCCGTGAAGGCAGAGGTGACAATCGTAGACTGACCAATCGAGCTTAACAGAACCTGACCGGCGCTGTTTTCCACCACGACCGCCCCTTCAAACAGGGTGACGGTGGCGTCGCCTTTTTCCTGATCCACATTGACACCGTATTTCGTGCCGCGAATACCGATCGTGGCAACTGGCGTGCGGACCTGCACGTCTTCTGGATTATTGTGCCCAATCTGGCCGCTGGCGAAAACAAACGCCCCCTGAACGATATCGAACAGTTGAGACCCAGATTGCGCAGAGGCGTCATAGACCATCTCGTCAATCGAGATTCGGGCATCGCCGCCCATCGACATGGTGCTGTTATCCGCGAACACGATCCCGACCGCCGAATCACCGCCGGTGACGATCACATCGCCTTCATAAATCGGATCGCCTGCGCCCAGTTCAACTTCAACACCGCCGCGTTGCGCCGTCACAATCCCCTTCAGGCTGTCGACGGAACCGGCAGGTTCTCCTGTTGCGTCACTGGTGCCAGTCTGGGCGACCTGAAGGTCGGGCACCATTGGTCCTGCCAGTTGTGAAACCAGGCCGCCATTTACAACCGCCCCACCATCTGTGGCCAAATCCGGGGGCGCACCCCCGCCTGCAAAGTAATCAACGACAACGATTGTTTCGCCACTGGGCAGGATAATCTGAAGATCGGGGCCGACATGTGAATATTCCCCCAACAGAACGTCATCCCCACCGGGTACGACGGTTGGACCATTGGCGTTCAGTTCGACGAAAGTTTCGCCCTCTGAACCGTTCTGAGCCTGCAAGGCCTGAAGAATATTCATATTCCGTTACCCACAATCTATTCCAAGAGACCCGTAAACGCTGGCGCTGGGGTCAGGATACAAAACCAGCTAAATCCAATATAAAATATATTGTCCGCACTCTTCGGTGATGGTCGTCACACTTCGACCGACGACCCACCTACTTTCTGGCCCGGATCCAAGGTTTTTATCGGCTTCGACGATCCATGACCCTCGGCACAAAACCTCTTTAATCCATATGCTTGCGATATAGTCGCAAGGCCATCACACCAGTATTTCTTGATAATAAGACTTTTTGCAAATTCTCCCAATTTCTCTGATTAAAATTTCCGAAAATTTACATGGTATTTTAGCTAATTTTGAAAAATAAAAAGGCCCATTCCAGAGAGGAAACTCCGGAATGGGCCTCACAATAGCGTTCTATTTCAATGAGTTGTGTTTGTTAGCGATACAGTCGATCCCCGGCACTCTCACGAATATCGTCATACATACTGGCGACAAACTCACCATATCCATTATAGATTTTCGTGGGGACTCTTTCACCGGTTGTCAGCAATTGTTCCTGTGCCTGGGACCAGCGGGGATGCGGAACATCCGGATTCACGTTGGCCCAGAATCCGTATTCACTGCTTTGCAACTCTTCCCAATAGCTGACCGGGCGCTGATCGGTGAAGGTGAAGCTGACAATCGACTTGATTGATTTGAACCCATATTTCCAAGGCAGCGCGATGCGCAACGGGGCCCCGTTCTGCTTGGGCACGGGTTTGCCATACATCCCGGTCACCAGGAAGGTCAGGTCATTCATCGCCTCTGCCATCGTCAGGCCTTCAGTATAAGGCCAAGGATACCAATCAGCGGACAGATTCGGCATGGTTTCCTTGTCAGCCAAGGTCTGCATTTTGACGTATTTCGCGTCATTAGTGGGTTTTGCCAGCGCGATCAGTTGCGACATGGGAAAGCCGGACCAGGGCACGGTCATTGCCCAACGCTCAACACAGCGGTGGCGATAAACGCGCTCTTCCAACTGAACCTTTTTCAACAGGGTATCGATGTCCAGCATCATGGGTTGTTCGACCATGCCATCGATCCTGATTTCCCAGGGGCGGATTTTCAGCGCCTGGGCTTCTTCAGAAATGCTCTTCTGGCTGCCAAATTCATAGTAATTGTTATAGGTGGTCGCATCCTTTTCGTCGGTCAGACCGCGCTCTGGCACCTTATACAATTCATTGCGGGGAACCGGATATAGTCCAGCGGACGGGTCGGTATCAGCAAAGGCGCGGCGGCTACCGCCAATGCCGGTTGCCAATGCAGTCCCGGCCAGAAATGCGCCACTGGCCAACCCCTTCAACAATTGGCGACGGTTGTGATAGTCGCTCTCGCTGATGGCGGCGGATTCAGGCAGTTCCCATCCCCGTTTGATCTTGATTAGCATTGAAATCGCGCTCCCTCAAAAACTGTGACCACGCCAAAAATCCGGCGCCTGATCCCAAATTTGAGCGAAACAGCGCTGGCGTCAATTGCAGGTAACGCGGACGTGAGAAAGTATGTTCAGGCGCGACCACTGTCTGATGACAAAAGATTGGGGTCAAATCCCAGCAACGCGACGGCGCGGTCCCATTTCTCCTCTAACGAGGAATCAAACAGCAGGCTGGCATCGCCCGGAACCGTCAGCCAGGCGTTTTCCTGTATTTCTGAATCCAGTTGCCCTGGCCCCCAACCGGCATAACCCAACGCCAACAAGGTTTCCTGGGGGCCCGCCCCTTCGGCAATATCGCGCAGAATATCAACAGTTGCCGTCAATCCAATGCCGTTATCCATAACAACGGTGCCTTCGCGCATATAGTCCGTTGAATGCAGGACAAATCCCCGCCCGGATTCGACCGGACCGCCAAAATGCACGCTGATCGGATCACCGATACCCGCGCGACTGATATCCAACTGTTCCAGCAATTCATCGAAGGTCAGCGATTCTACATGCCGATTAACCACCAGGCCCATCGCCCCTTCTGCATTATGCACACAGACGAAAATCACCGTCCGCTGAAAGCGTGGATCATTCATGCTGGGCATCGCCACCAGGAATTGTCCGGTTAAGTATCCAGAATGATTATGGGTTTTTTCTGGCATCGGCCCCGCATCATTGGTTTGAGTTGACTTTGACATTGATCCCAGTCTATCAAGAAATTATGGCTTAGTTCCAGCGTCATCGACACATATCAAAATTATCAAGCGACGAAGGGCCGCACGCAGTTGTGAGTTTTTAGCAACCGTCATCTGGCCTATATAGGGGGCTGTATTCAAAGGCACAGCCGAAAACATTGGATTTTTATGCAGTTTTCAAATGCGATCCAGTCCAGGTTTCTTAAGGCATTCCATGCCGGTATCGTCGCAGTCACCCTGTTGATTGGCAGCGCCGGGTCAAGTTATGCCCAAGAAAACCCTGGGGAAAGCGCCTGGGACGGAAACGAATATGCCTCTGCCCGGCTGATTTCTGCAACAACGGCGGTCGGTCAGGATGAAGCCCTGCGGCTGGGCCTGCAATTTCGCATGCAGCCCGGCTGGAAAATCTATTGGCGCAGCCCTGGCGACGCGGGACTGCCCCCTGTCGCAGATTGGACCGGGTCAGACAATGTTGAGGCCGTCAGCATGCAGTGGCCGGTTCCCAAACGGTTTGAAATTTTTGATATCGGGACTTTGGGGTACGAAGATGCGGTCGTCTTTCCCCTGACAGTGACCCCCATCCATTCCGGTGCGCCAATCCAGTTGAATGGAGAGATTGATTTCCTGGTCTGTGCAGAAATCTGCATCCCCGGACATGCCAGTGTCGCCCTGGACCTTCCAACCGGCAAACCCGACCTGGCGTCGGGGGCGCATCTGATCGACCAGTATCGCGCCACCGTACCTGCCACGGATACCGCCCTGGCTGGAATGACTGTCACACATGCCAGCCTGCAACACCGCCCCCAGGATCAGGTGGAACTTGGCATTACCGTGACCGCACAGGGCGCCCCCTTTACCCAGCCCGACGCCTTTATCGAAGGACCCGGTGGTGCCTATTTTGACGCGCCAAAAGTGTCCCTGTCTGATGACAAAATGTCAGCAGTTCTGCGCGTTACCGCCCCGCCCCGAATGACACTGACATCCCTGCAAGAAGAAGGTGTAACGGTGACCGTGGTGGATGGTCCGCGTGCCCTGGAATCCCATATCACGCCCATTCAAGATGCCCTGCCTCTGGATAGTGCCATGGCCGGGCCGACAGATCAGATAACGCTGTGGACGATCCTGGGTATAGCCCTTTTGGGGGGGCTGATTTTAAATCTGATGCCCTGTGTATTGCCGGTCCTCTCTCTGAAGCTGATGTCGGTTCTGGCGAAATCCGGCAAATCTGCCGCGTCAATTCGTGCCGGGTTCCTGGCGTCTTCCGCCGGGATTATCGTTTCCTTCCTACTCCTGGCGGGGGCCGCGATTGGCGTCAAACAGGCTGGCCTCAGCGTTGGCTGGGGCATCCAGTTCCAACAACCGGTATTCCTGGCCCTGATGGTCGCGCTGATTACCTTGTTTGCCTGTAATCTGTTGGGACTGTTTGAGTTTCGTTTGCCCGGACGCCTGGGGGATCGGGCGGCTGCAATGGGTGCGGGACGCGATAGCCTGTTTCACGATTTCCTGACCGGGGCCTTTGCAACCCTATTGGCGACGCCTTGCAGCGCGCCCTTTCTGGGAACGGCCGTTGGCTTTGCCCTGGGCGCGGGCCCGTTGGAAATTCTGGCTGTTTTCCTGGCGCTGGGCTTGGGATTGGCGCTGCCCTATCTGATGGTCGCCATGGTCCCCGATTTAGTGCGGTTCCTGCCGCGTCCCGGCCGATGGATGCTGGCACTGAAAGGGGTCCTGGCCCTGGCCCTTGCAGGCACGGCGGTCTGGCTGCTGACCGTCCTAAGGACCACGATAGGCACAGAAAACGCCTTGGCTGTCGGCGCATTGGCCCTGTTGGCCGCACTGGTCCTGGGAACCCGTAACCTTGCAGGATCCAGGTTGGCGCGGGCCGCCTGGCCCGTTTCCGCCGTCCTGGCCCTGGCCGCAGTACTGGCCCCCCTGACAATGACCCCGCACAGCCCAACCGCCGGTGGGCAAAGCCGTGTCGATGCTTCAGGCATTCAGTGGCAACAATTTGACCCTGGCGCAATTTCCACTCTTGTTGCAGGTGGCAAAACCGTCTTTGTCGATGTCACGGCGGATTGGTGCGTCACCTGTCAATGGAACAAGAAAACGGTTGTAGAGGTGGGATCTGTCGCTGACTGGCTGTCTGGGCCCGATGTGATTGCCATGAAAGCCGACTGGACCCGGCCGGACCCGGTTATTTCCGACTTCCTGGCCCAGCATGGACGCTATGGTATTCCGTTTAACATTGTCTATGGACCTGCCGCCCCACAAGGCATAGCGTTGCCGGAACTGCTGACTGCCAACGCGGTGAAATCCGCTGCTGTGCAGGCAGATCCACAGGCGCGCATCGCGACCTCAGATTAAGAAACAGGACCCTCTGGACAAGTCCTGAAAACCGCTTATGTCCAGATACGATTAACGGCGGTCACAAATCAGGCGTGGCCCATTACAAACCAGATCAAAGGGAAGCAAACCAATGAGCATACAAGAAGGCGAAAAAATTCCTGCCATTGCATTAAAGAAGATGGGCACGAATGGGCCTGAAGAAGTTGATACGGCAAAGTATTTTGCAGGCAGTAAGGTCGTCCTGTTTTCGGTTCCAGGTGCGTTTACCCCGACATGCTCTGCCAAACATGTGCCGGGATTCGTGCAAAATGCCGACGCCTTGAAGGCTAAGGGCGTCGACAAGATTGCCTGCCTTGCGGTCAATGACGCCTTTGTCATGGGCGCCTGGGGCAAGGACCAGGGCGCAGACGATAAGGTCGATATGCTGGCCGACGGTTCCGCCGCCTTCACCAAGGCCCTGGGTCTTGAATTGGATCTGGTCGCGGCTGGTCTGGGCGTGCGCGGTCAGCGGTTCGCGATGGTGGTAGACGATGGCACCGTCACCCATCTGGCTGTTGAAGCACCGGGCGCTTTCGAAGTTTCCTCCGCAGAGGCAATCCTGAAAGCCCTGTAAATCAGTGGGCCAATACAGCGTTACATTGACGCCCCCGTTCTGGTTACGGGGGCGTTTGTGTTTTCCAGCACATTGAGATTACTGTGCCGCGTGACGGGAAAACAGATACACGATATCTGACCCGTTCGTATCACCGATATCGCGGCGCAGCAGGGCCAGCGTCCGGCTGCATTCTTGTGCATAGGGACAGGCATCGCGAATACTGCATGCGGACAAATGCTTCTCAACGCGCGATGCACCGGACTCGTCCAGATCCCCGATCATACGATACGCGTTGCTAACAGCATTCTTGCATGCAGATATCATGTCATCACGCTCCTACTACCTTATATTCATTAATGATAAAGCAGCAGGTATTAACGTGTGCTTAACGCGGCATATTTCTCCACCAGTGTGTCACAATACCCGATAGTGATTGATTATAAGAAAGAACCATCGCTGTTAAAGAACGGATGGGGACCGTCAAATTGGCCAATCGGACTCAAATGCGAAACGACCTGTCCTTTGTCGCTGACATTGAACACTCTCAGCAGTGGCGGTTCCAGTGTGTATCCAGGCTGCCCAGTTGGGTCAAAATCCAAAGACACAGCATGGGCAGGACTTGGGGCGATGCTGACGCCAATGCCGTTCAGGACCGTTTCGCAGGCCCTGTGAACATGTCCACAGGCGATATGGCGTACCGTGCCTGCCTTTGTCAGCACCTCAAAAAACCGTTCAGGCTGCCGCAAATTCTGAACATCCATATGATGGATGCCGGTTACGAAGGGCGGATGATGCATGAAGATCATAGCCGGGATATCTGGGCGCGCTTTCAATGTATCTGCCAGCCATGCCAGACGGCTTTCGCAAAACTGTCCATGGGATTCGCCTGGGACAGAACTGTCCAGCACAATGCCGCGCAGATTTTTCCATTCGATCACATATTGCAGCGGGGCTTTGGGGTCATCGTCATATCGGGGATCGGGAAAAGCCTGACGGATGCCGGCACGGTCATCATGATTGCCACAGGCCAGATAAAACGGAACGGTAAGGCCTGATAGGATGGAATACAAAACCGCATATTCTATGGCCTTACCGCCATCGACCAAGTCACCTGTTATAAAGACGGCATCCAGATCCGACGCCATGCTATTGATATGGGCGACTGCGGCTTCCAAATACCGGGCAGTATCAACCCGCCCATAGGCCAGGGTTGCAGGGGCTTTTATATGTGTGTCGGTTAATTGCGCGATGCGCATAGGATCATCCTTATGATTTATTCGACGCAGGACAGGGCCATCTTCTTTGCGATGACCAGCGCCAATTTCTGACCAATTTCAACAGTGTAACGGGCGGGCAGATCAATCGTGACAGTATTTGTCGCCGCAACGTCCAAGACAATGCGAACACGATCCCCAAGGAATAGGCAGGAGACGACATGACCTTCCATTTCCCCCTGCCCGACAGGCACGATTTCGACATCCTCGGGTCTGAACATCACAGAAGGACCGTGATGGGAGGTTCCCTTGTCATTCGCGATCAGCGATGACGGCACCCGGTTTATTGTGCCGATGAAATCAGCCACAAAATCGGTTTGGGGCTCAAAATAGATTTGGCGTGGCGTTCCGATCTGTTCGATACGACCGTTGCTCATTACCACGATCCTGTCGCCCAGTGCCATGGCTTCGCCCTGATCGTGCGTGACATAGACCGCCGTAATCCCAAGCGTGCGCAGCAGGGTATCAATTTCGACGCGCAGATGGTCCCGCAGCAGCGCATCCAGGGCAGTCAGCGGCTCGTCCAACAGCAGCACACGGGGTTGAACCGCCGTCGCACGCGCTAAGGCCACCCGCTGGCGCTGCCCCCCGGAGAGCTGATTAATGCGACGATCGGCCAGTGGGGTTATCTGCATCATATCCATGACGCCCTGGACGCGCTGTTTAATTTCCGCAGCCGGGCGTCGCTGGACCTTCAGGCCATAGGCGACATTTTCCCATACGGTCATGTTTGGAAACAAGGCATAGGATTGAAACACCATCCCGACAGCCCGTTTCTCAATAGGCAGATGGGTCACATCATCGTCGTTAAAGACGATCTGGCCGCCCCGATCAGGGCTTTCCAATCCGGCAATCATCCGCAGCAAGGTCGTCTTACCACAGCCCGAAGGCCCCAATAGGACCAGCGTTTCACCGCCTGCGATGGTCAGGTCCAGGGGCTCCAATGCCCGGGTGCCATCTGGAAATGTTTTACCACATTGGCGTAGGTGTATTTCAGTCTTAGCGGACATTGGGGTCCCCTTCTGCGATCAGAAACGTCGATTGGTCAGCGCCTGCATAAGGATCAGAACTGGCACGATCAGAATAAAGAAAATCAGGGTATAGGCGCTGGCGACTTCCAACCGCATCGATGCATAGGAATCGGCCAGTCCAACGGGCAATGTCTTTGTCAGCGGTGTATGCAGCATCCAGGTCAGGTTGAATTCCCCGATAGACAGCGTGAATGTCATCAAGGCCCCCGCCAATATGCCGGAACGACAATTGGGAATGACGACACCAAAAAAACGCTGCCTGAAACCTGCCCCCAGGCTGGCAGCCCCTTCCTCCAATTCGCGGAAATTGATGCTTTGCAGGACGGCCAGAACTGACCGCACCATAAAGGGCAGCGTATAGAGAATGTGACCGACCAGGATAAAGGCCCAGCCAGTTCGGAAATCCCGAAAACCGCCATAGCTGACAATCAAAGCCAGGGCGATGGCAAGGCCGGGAATGGCAATCGGCAGGACGATCAGTTCCTCAAGAAAGCGCGCCAGACGCCCGCCCTTTTTTGCCAGGACATAGGCCATGGGCACACCAAGGACCAGATTGGACAGCAAACAACACACAGCGATCCACAGGGACAGATAGATTGTATCCATATACAGGGCCAATACTTCCATCACCCACCGCACTGTGATGCCGCTGGTTATGCCCAGGAAATAGTTTTCCGTAACGCCTGCAGCGACGGACAGCAGCACCGGTCCAATCAGGAAGGCACACAGGACCAACGTGAATGCCAATTGCAGCCAAAAGAGAGTGCGCGATTTCATTGGATGTTTCCTACCCGCCCCCGGCGACAGCAGCGCCTGACAGGCTGCGGGCGATAAATAAGGCCGCCCAGGTCACCAGGCCTAAGACAATGGAAAGGCTGGCTGCGCCTGCAAGATTGGCACCCAAGGTAAATTCCGTGTAAATCGTCATAGCCAGCACATCGATATTGGTCGCCAGCGTGAAGGCGGTGCCAAACGCGCTCATCGATGTGGCGAAACAGATCGCCCCGGACGCGATCAGACCGGGTTTCAGCGCAGGCAGAATAACATCCCACACAACACGCCAGGTGGGTGCACCCAGCGACCGGGCGGCCTCTTCCAGGGCGGAGTCCAGTTTTTCCGCTGCGGCCATAACCGTTAAAATCACCCGCGGAATTGAAAAATACAGATAACCGATGAACAAACCGACCATGGAATAGGCAAGGACAACCTTGTCCCCGGTGATCGCCTTGGTGAAGATCCCCAGGAGGCCCTGTCGTCCGGTCAAAAGTATGACCAGGAAGCCAATAACGACGCCGGGAAAGGTCAGCGGTAAGGTCAGCATGGAAATCAGAATGCTGCGGCCTGGAAACTGATTGCGCACCAGAAACAGGCCAGAAACCGTTGAAACAGCGACCGCCACCAGGGTCACACCACAGGACAGAAGAACGGTCGCGATCATGCTTTGAAAATGGCGCGGTGTTGTCAGGATGGAAAGATAGGCAGCCATTCCCTCGTCCCCGGATGCGCCGATACCCAATAACCGAACCATGGGGATCAGAAAGAAGGCCAAAAAGACCAGTCCCGCTGGTAAGGCGAGAAAAAACAATAGGGTATTGTTGGCTTTCATCGGGCGATCCAAACAATTAAAGACCAAGCTGAAGGGCCATCCAGGCGCGGGGGAATGCATCCCCCCGCGCCTGGAGACGCTTAAACCTTAGCGAACTTCGGCAAGGTACTTCTGGGCAAAACCGTCCTGCACGGCGGCCATCTTCGAATAGTCAACCGGCGTGGAGCGCGCATAATCTGACTCGGGCAGGAATTTCTTCGCCACGTCTGCACTCATGGCAGAGGCCCGGATTGGACGCAGGAAGGCGTTGGCCCAAACGGCCTGACCCTTATCGGACATGATGAAGTCCAGGATCTTTTTGCCCTTTTCCGCATGGGGGGCATTCTTAACCAGGCTCATGACATAGGGGACCACAACGGTGCCTTCGGCGGGAATGACAAAGGCAACATCGGCCATGTCCTTGTATTTCGCGCGATAGGCGTTGAAGTCATAATCCAGCAGGATTGGAATTTCACCCGACACGACGCGTGCATAGGCAGTCTGTTTCGGCACGATTGGATCATTGGCGGCCAGTTTCTTGAAATACTCGATACCGGGACCAAAATCGTCCAGGCTGCCCCCCATCGCGCGATTAACGGCAACGGCGCCCGCATAACCAACAAAAGCGGATGTCGGATCCAGGTAACCAACCATGCCTTTGTATTCCGGCTTCAAAAGGTCAGCCCAAGACTGGGGTACCGGCTTGCCTTCCAGCGCCGCCACATTCACGAAAAAACCCAGCGTACCGGAATGAATGGTAAACCAGCGGCCTTCTGGATCTTTCAGGCCTTCTGGAATTTCATCGAAATGGGTGGGCTTATAGGCGTCTACGACACCCTGTTCGGCCGCCTGGATGCCAAAGGACACACCATAATAGGCGACGTCTGCGACAGGATTGTCCTTTTCCGCCAGAAGTTGAGACAAGGTCTGACCGGAATTCTTATTGTCATGGGGAATGTCATAACCCAGATTTTCTTTAATCACCGTCAATTGCGTTGCCCAATCGGCCCATTGCGGGGGGCAGTTATAGCAAATGGCGTCTTCAGCTTGCGCTGCGGATAATCCTGCCGTTACACTGAATGCAGCGGCCAAACCTAACAGTTTCAGGGTCCTATGAATCATTGTGCGGGTCTCCTGTGCACGGATTTGTGTGGGGTCTGAAGATCGGCGGGGAGTTGCTTGCAGGCGCGCCCCGTCGATTCTCCCAGTCTTAATGTGAAGGGAAGGAGTGTTGACTGCATGCCCCCCTCCCCGTTGATACGACACAGCAAACACTGCGCCGCAACTTCTCCCATCCGTTTGGACGGCTGAACCACCGTTGCCAGAGTGGGGTGAAGATGTGTGCCGATTGCAATTCCATCAAAGCCCATGACCGAAACATCATCGGGCACACGAAGGCCGCGTCGCTCCAGGCCGCTGATGACGGATATGGCAAGCAGATCATTAGAGCAGAACAGCGCGGTCGGGGCTTTGTCCTGATCTTCAAACAGAGATTGCAAGACAGGTTCTATATCCAGATTCACAAAGCCGACTTCATGGATGACGGGCGTGGGCAGACCCAGTGCGGCAATCCCCGTCACAAAGCCATCCCGACGGGCAATGGCGCGATCGGATTCTGCAAAACTGCCGGATATCATCGCCATGGTTCTGTGACCCTGAGTATGAAAACACCGCGCCACAGCGTCCCCGGCCGCAACGTTATCGACCGTCACAGTCAGCCTGTCACTCTTTGAGACTTGATTGTAAATCAGGGCATAGGGGGCCTGTGCAGCCTCCAGCATATCCAGGGCATCACTGTGCATCGGGTCGGCGACGGTTAAAATCATTCCGTCGATCTGTCGCTCTAGGAATGTCGAAACAGTGCTGATTTCTGCCGCATGCTGATAGTCCGTTGCAGCGATCATGACATTATAGCCAGCCTTGCTGGCCTCTTGAGTGATCCCGGATACCGCATCGGCGAAAACCGGGTTGGACAGGCTGGGGATCATCACCCCGATAGTATAACTGCGCGATGTCGACAGGCCGCGCCCAAATGCATTTAACCGAAAACCCATGCGATCAATGGATTGCTGCACCCGCTCTTCAGTTTCCTTACTGACGGTCCCCAATTTGTTGACTACCCGGGAAACCGTTGCGATGGAAACCCCTGCATCCAGCGCCACATCCCGGATCGTATTTTTTGATCGCTTCTTATCTGACATCTTCCATCAAATCCGCACAAAATAAGGTACGCCCAAGTCTAGGCTGTAACCGTTTACATTCTTAGTTTTTCTGCGTTACTTCTGTGTGACCCGGATGTGACAAATTTAATATTTCATATCGTATGTTGGGTGTCCTTCGCCCATCCCCTTACGCAGCTTCTTGCTTGACGGCGGATCAAGGTCTACATCTGACCTTATGACAGAGATGCCCTATACACCAACCGACGTGGAGCGCGACGCGCTGTCTCGTATCCGCACATGCCTCGGCCCAAAAGGATGGGTCGACGATGCTGAAACGCTGACCCCCTGGCTGATTGATTCCAGGCGCGTCTATGAAGGACGGTGCCTGGGAATGGCCCGCCCCGCCAATACACAGGAAGTTGCCGAAATACTGGCAATCGCTTACAAAGCAGGTCTGCAAATTGTGCCACAGGGTGGCAATACGGGCCGCGTCGGGGGGGCGACACCCGATACGACGGGACGGCAATTATTGCTTAATCTGGGGCGCATGAATTCCGTGCGCGATGTGGATGCCGCCAATTACACAATGACGGTTGAGGCGGGTTGCATTCTGAAAGACCTGCAGGGCGTGGCGGAACAGGCAGATCGACTGTTCCCACTCAGCCTGGGGGCGGAAGGGTCCTGTCAGATCGGCGGTAATCTGGCCTCCAATGCCGGGGGTATTAATGTTGTGCGTTACGGCAATGCCCGCGATTTGGTGCTGGGGCTGGAAGTCGTGCTGCCCGACGGGCGGATTTGGAGCGGATTGCGACGGTTGCGCAAAGACAATACCGGCTATGACCTGAAACAGATATTTTTAGGGTCCGAAGGTACTTTGGGCATTATCACAGCAGCGGTGTTGAAGCTGTTCCCGCTGCCAAAAGAACGTGCAACCGCCCTGGTGGCTATTGCCGATCTTGATACGGCTGTCACCCTGTTGGAGCGGGCCCGGTCCGCCAGCGGCGATGCGCTGATGTCCTTTGAATTGATGCCTGGATTTGCGCTGGATTGGGCAGAAAAGTATGTCGAGGGAGCCAAACAGCCCTTCGACACAACCTATGACTGGACGATCCTGATGGAAATCGGTGGGCCCCGCACCGATGGGGCCGCAAAGATAGCCCTGGAATCGCTGCTGGAAAACGCCTTTGAAGACGGCCTTGTGATCGATGCGGTATTGCCACAATCGGAAGATCAACGCGCCCAGATCTGGTTCCTGCGCGAAGCCATTGTCGAAGCGCAAGTTCGCGAAGGGGCTCAGGTGAAGCACGATGTCTCCGTCCCCGTAAGCCAGGTTCCACGCTTTATCCGCGAGGCCAATGCGGCGGTGGAAGAGATGATGCCTGGCATTCGCCCCTATCCCTTCGGCCATGTCGGCGATGGCAATATTCATTACAATCTGTCCCAGCCGATCGACATGCCCGCCAGGGAGTTTTTGGGGCGTTATGCCGAGTTGCAGCATCGTGTTCATGATGTCGCCCTGTCCCTGGATGGGTCGATTTCAGCAGAACACGGTATCGGGCGATCCAAGCGCGACGAGTTGTTGCGTTGTAAATCTGCGGTGGAATTGGATATGATGCGGTCGCTGAAAACTCTATTTGATCCAAAAGGACTTATGAATCCCGGCAAAACGATCCCTGACGCTTAAAGATCTGCGCCAATTCCTGTTGAAATGAGGTTCCCATGATTCCTTACGCCGCGCCGATCCGTGACCTGCAATTCGTCCTGAAAGACATGGGCCTGTTGGAACAGGTCATGCAGTTACCCGGCTGCGGAGAGGTAACTCCTGATCTGGTGGATGCGATCTTAGAGGAGGCTGGAAAATTTGCCTCAGAGCAACTGGCCCCGATCAACTATTCCGGCGACAAGCAGGGTGCCTCAATTGAGAACGGCGTCGTGCGTGTCCCCGATGGCTATACAGAGGCCTATCATGCCTTCGTTGAAGGCGGCTGGAATTCCGTGCCGTTTGAGGCAGAATATGGCGGCCAGGAACTGCCCTGGACGATTGCCACCGCCGTTACCGAGATGTGGCAATCGGCCAATATGGCCTGGGCGCTGTGCCCCCTGCTGAATCAGGGTGCGGTCGAAGCGCTGCAGGTCCATGGCACGCCGGAACAACAAGCGGCCTATCTGCCCAAAATGATTTCCGGCGAATGGTCCGGCACGATGAACCTGACCGAACCACAGGCCGGATCGGATTTATCCCTGATCAAGACCAGGGCCAAACGGGATGGTGATCACTATCGCATTCAGGGGATGAAGATTTTCATCACCTATGGCGAACATGAAATGGCGGAAAATATTATCCATCTGGTACTGGCCCGCTGTGAAGATGCGCCAGAAGGGGTGCGGGGAATCTCGCTGTTCGTGGTGCCGAAATATATCCTTAAAGACGATGGCACCCCGGGGGACCGCAATGATTTGCGCTGTGTCTCCATCGAACACAAGACAGGGATCACCGGATCACCTACCTGCGTCATGTCTTATGGTGATAATGGCGGGGCAATCGGCTATCTGGTCGGGGAAGAAAACCGGGGCCTGGAATATATGTTCACGATGATGAACAACGCCCGATTGGCCGTTGGCCTGCAAGGCCTGTCCATCATCGAGCGGTCCTATCAACAGGCGCGCAGCTATGCCCTGGATCGCAAACAGGGCCGCGCGGGCGACAAGAAGCTGGCCCCCATTGCCGATCATGCCGATGTGCGCCGCATGTTGATGACGATGCGCAGCCATGCAGAAGCGATGCGCGGGCTGGTGTTGGAAACCATGCTGGCCCTGGATCAGCAAAAGCGACATCATGATGAATCTTGGCGCCTGTGGTCAGAACGCCGGGTGGGTCTGTTAACGCCTGTAATCAAAGGCTGGTTTACCGATATGGCGGTCGAACTAACGTCCATGGGCGTGCAAATTCATGGCGGGATGGGCTTTATTGAAGAAACCGGGATCGCCCAGCATTTCCGCGACAGTCGTATCCTGCCAATTTATGAAGGCACGAATGGCATTCAGGCAATGGATCTGGTCGGTCGTAAACTGCTGCGCGATGAAGGCAAGGCTGCCCAGGAATATCTGGATGAGGTTCATATCCTGATCACCGCCCTGAACGATGTCGAAGGCGACGATATGGCCGTCATTCGCAAGCGTTTCGCCATTGCCGTCGATACGCTGGAAGATGCCACGGAATGGTTGCTGGACACAGCAAAGGATAATCCGGATGCAGTGGGCGGAAGTGCTGCGTATTACCTGCGCGCCTTTGGCATTACTGCAGGGGGGGCCGTCCTGGCCCGCGCAGCCCGCACGTGCCTGGCAAAGCTGGCTGAAGACCCACAAGGGGATACTGAATTCCTGAAGGCGAAAATTGCCACAGCGCGATTTTATGCGGAAAACATTCTGCCGCAAGTGCCGGGCCTGTTCATCGCCATGGAGGGCGGTTGGCAAACGCTGCGTACCATCTCCGATGACGTACTGTAACAGAACCGCGATTTAACCCTCAGCCGTTAAACATGACCTGGCCCAGACCGGAAATGTCATAGCCGGTGAGCCGTTCTGCCTGCTCTGCAAATTGCGAACTGCGGGTAACGGCCAGCAAGGCCTGAAACGGTTCTTCAAAATAATCGCGCCTGTCGATGGCCAGATCATAGCGTTCCGTCGCCAGTGGGACGAAATCCAGATCGAATCGTTTCGCGACCGCTGCAATGCCAAAGGCCGCATCGACCTCTCCATCGGCAATAGCGGTTGCAGCTTCCATCTCACTGCGGGCGACGGTCTTATCCATCTGCACAGAACCGGGTTTCATATCTGCTTTCATGATCAGGGTTTCCAGCAAAACCCGGCTGCCAGCCTGGGGTTGGCGTGGACGTAACAACGCCCCCTGCTGAGCCAGATCCTGCAAGGATTGAATATTTTTTGGATTCCCCTTGGGCAGGATCAGTCCCTGGCTGCGCCGTGCCCATTCCACCAGAACCACACGGGCGGCAGCGCCGCCAGCCTCTCCCCCAGCACCAAACAGATATCGGTTCGCCGTCGCCCCCAAAGGGTCTTCGGCGCTGGCATCGGGCACATGCAGACCACAGAACAGCGCCTGACCCTCCAGGAACAGCCGCAATCCATTCAGGCTGCCATCAAACAGGGTCGCCAACCCGGCATCGGCCTGTCGCAAGGCCCAATCCAGCAATGGATCATGGCTGCCTGCAACAATTGGGGGGCGGCGCTCTGTCCGCTCCAATCCACCGCCTTCCGTTTCGGACGCGATCCATAAATCGATCAAGGGCTTGGGAAACAGAAGTTTGCCGGTCACCCGCGTACACGGGATCCGGTTCGAGGCGACCAGATCATAAATCTTGCGCTCTTTAATGCGCAGATAGGCGGCAATTTCACTGGTTGTCATCAAATGCTGTTTCGACATCTGGAAACGTCGGCTCCGATACCGTAAAGATATTCACAAGGATTAATATTGGACAGTCTTAACGTCAGAAACGCTGACCGCAAGACTTCGTTTCGTGAAAGTGTGTTCTCTGTGCCGTCACAAGACCTGAATCTACCACCGCTGTTTACTGGAATGGGTTTCGCCCCCGATGCAAACCTGCCGGGGGAGGCACTGTATCGCGCAACACGCAGGCGGATGGATCCCGGTACGGTGTGCTATTCACAACGCCCCGATCAGTTGGACGCCATTATCATGCTGGCACCGGAAACGGAATTATCGCACGCGATTCAGGTGATCTATCCCCTGATGCTAGCGGCCAATGATGCCCTGGGCGCGACCCTGCCGCCGGGCGTTGCGGTTCATATGGCGTGGCCTGACCGCTTATTTGTGAATGGCGCTCTGGCCGGGGGGCTGGCCTTATTCACCCAGCAAGAGGACCTTTCAACTGTTCCTGACTGGATCTTGGCGCGGATTTCCATTGATATCATGGGCAATCCTAAAAACCCCTTTCCCGGTGAAACACTGGACCGCACATCGCTGTATGAAGAGGGGGCCGGGGAAGCCTCAGCCCCGGCTTTGCTGGAAAGCTTCTGTCGCTATTTTCTGAACTGGCTGGATCGCTGGCAGCGTGATGGCCTGGTCTCTATCAAGGATTTATGGCTGGAACGCGCCGCCGGGCGCGATAGTCAGGTCAGCTTCCCCAATGATGGGACGCTGGTGCGCGGTCTGGTCACAGACCTGACGGACACGGGTGACTTGATCATCACCAGCGATGGAAAGCCTCAAACCCTGAAGCTCAGCGGCTTGCTTGCTGGCCCAAGCTGGGAGTTATAGGTGATTATGGCCTCTCGACCCGATTTTTGGATATCCTCCGGTTATGGACTGACCCCCCCGAATGCCGAAGGGCATTTGCCGGTCACCGATGCGCTGATTTGCGCCTATCTGAGCCGCCCGGAATTAGCACCGGTCGCCGAGTCCTGCGCCATAGAGCGGGCGGTTCATGCCGACCTGATGGACAACCCACGTCAACATATTGAAACCGCGCGGCTGGATGCTTTCGAAGACCAGGATGCGCGTTACAATTTTGAGGTTTTTCTGAATTTCCGCGACCTTCTGGTTCAGGCCGGAACCCTGGAAGCCGCATATCGTAAACTGGTCCAGGGGCCGACCTTTCCCGTCCCCGCGCTGTTTATGGATCAATTGGCCCATGCCGTGATGCGTCACATTTTGAATGCCGAACAAAACCCGCTGCAAGCGCGCGCAGCAGAGCTGTTCTTTCGCACGCAAAAGGTAACCATTCAGGATGGTCAGATCATGCTGGCCGATGAAGAAACCGTGGATCGTTATGCCACGACCGGCGGGTTTGGCGACCTGGGACGCCTGTTGGTGGAAAGCAAAACCGCGATGCCCCAGGTGGATCTGGATGTCCTGACCGAAGAAACGGCAGGCAGTTATTGGGCCCGATCTGATCGGTTTGATACGGTGCTGAACCTGACCTTCGCCCAGCCGGGTCTGGATGCCTTTTGTCGGGTGGCGGAGAAATGGATCGCCTATTTTCTGGACGTGGAATGCCGGATTCACCCCGTGCAATCCATTCGGGACGAGAAATGGGTCTGGCATACCGGGTTGGACACGGAATCCTCGGCGCTGCTGAATGATCTGTATCATGGGAAGGAGCCTCAAGAAGCCCGGCTTGCCCGTCTGTTGTCTCTGTTCCGTCTGGAGATCAAAAACCAGGATGCAGTGCTGGAGCGGGTCCAGGGTCGACCGATCTATCTGGGCCTGGCGATGGATGATACCAACACCCTGCGCATGAAGCCCCAGAACCTTCTGGTCAACCTGCCCTTGAATGAAGTCGGCTGAAACAGGAGTAATCTGCCATGAATGAAGATGCCTTTAACATGTCCGTCCGCAAGTTCCTGAAAACGGTGGGGGTCACCTCCCAACGGGAAATAGAGGCTGCGGTGCGCCAGGCCTCAGAAAAAGGGGGACTGGACTCACCGCTTAAAGCAAAAATGGTCCTGACGGTAGACGGGGTGGACCTGACTGTGGAAATTAATGGTACCATTGATGTCGCTTAATCCCATGCAGTAAGGATCCAATCATGCTGGGTCGTGTGATTGCAGTTCTGGTCATGATTGCTAGCGCCGGTGTGATCGCCTGGCACCACCGCGACGACCTGATGCCCGCCCCCATTGCCCCCATTGATCCAGCAGAGGCCGCCTATCAGGCCTGTGTCACCGAACGCGATGCCGGGATCGATAAGATGCAGGCAGATGGCACCATCACTGCCCAGCAGGCCACCCTGTTCAAATCCCGCGCCGATGCCTTGTGCCGCAGTCAGGCCGGGGGGTGATCCCATTGTAGGGGGTCAGGCCTGTTTGGCTGCCTGCAAACAATTCTATCGCTATAAATATTCGTCAGATGCCCTATATCTAGTTCATTGCATTTATAAAGAAGAAAAAACGTGTTTGACGGCATCAACATTGCAATCCTTATCGGGTCTGGGCTGGTCGCCATCAGTGCGCTGACCAGCCTGATCTCTCAGCGTGTTGGCGCGCCCCTATTGCTGGTGTTTCTGGGTATCGGCCTTTTGGCCGGCGAAGACGGCCTGTTGGGGATTGATTTTGACAGCGGGGCCACGGCCTATTTCATCGGCTCCCTGGCATTGGCGATCATCCTGTTCGACAGTGGTTTTGAAACCCCTTTGAAAAGTTACCGCACGGCCGGCGCACCGGCCCTGGTTCTGGCCACATTGGGCGTCATCCTGACGACCGGTCTGGTCGGTGTGGCGGCTTACTTTCTACTGGATCTTGATTGGCAGGAAGGGATGCTGATCGGTGCGATCGTTGCTTCTACCGATGCGGCGGCGGTGTTCTTTTTGCTGCGCACGGGGCGCATTACGCTGCGCAATCGTGTGCGCACAACGCTGGAAATCGAATCCGGTGCCAACGACCCGATGGCAATCTTTTTGGTCGCCAGCCTGGTCAGTCTGATTGCCGCAAGCGAAGGGTTGCCGCTGGATACATTGGGATGGGAATTGCTGAACCGGTTCGCACAACAAATTGGGATCGGTTTCCTGGCCGGGCTGGTCGGTGGGTTCGCCATCGCCTGGATGCTGAACTGGATGCGCAGTTTAGAGGCCGGGCTGTATCCCATCCTGGCCCTGGCCGCCGCCCTGATGCTTTTTGCCGGAACCGGATTGATTGGCGGCAGCGGGTTTCTGGCGGCCTATCTGGCCGGCGTCGTCGCCCGCGCCCGCGGGGTTCGTTATGCCGCCCGGTTGCGGCGCTTTCAGGTGGGCATGACATGGCTGGCCCAGATTGGCATGTTCCTGGCGCTGGGTTTGTTGGCGACCCCTTCACAATTTGCCGCTGTTGCCCTGCCCGCGATCATTTTGGCGCTGTTCCTGATCTTCATCGCCCGGCCCGTTGCCACCTATCTTTGCCTCAAGCCCTTTCGGTTCTCAAACCGCGAAATCGGTTTTGTCGGCTGGGTGGGGCTGCGCGGCGCGGTCTCTATCCTGTTGGCAGTCATGCCCACTTTGGGTGGGGTTCCCAATGGGGATTTATACTTCAACATCGTTTTCATCATGGTTCTGTCGTCCCTGTTGATTCAGGGTTGGACGATCCCGCTGACCGCCCGAAAACTGAAGGTGCTGGCCCCGGACGAGCCGGGTATTGTTGAGCGTGTGGAACTGGAACTGCCCGGCAATGCTGCGATGGAGCTTATTTCCTATCGCATTCATCCAGACAGCACCGTCGCCCGGGGCGATCGCGTACCGCGCTGGGCAAGGCCGGTGCTGATCCTGCGCGATGGTCAGGCCCTGACCGTGCATAAGGCAGGGCCTTTGAAGGCGAATGACCATGTTTATCTATTCGCCGCCCCCCGCCTGATCTCCTTGCTGGATAACATCTATGCGGCACCCGCCGGGTCCGATGACACCGCCATTCTAGGCGACTTCACCCTATCGGCGGAGGCGACACTGGCGGATGTATCAGAACAATATGGCGCGACCGTTCCTGCCGCAAATGCCCAACTGTCCCTGGCGGACTTCATGACCCAGGAATTCCATGGCCAGCCCGCCCAAGGCGACCGCGCCCGCCTGGGCAGCGTCGAACTGGTGGTACGGACCATTGATGAGGATGGAAAAATCACAGAAATTGGCCTGGTCCTGGAACCCAAACAGACCCCCACCCTGCGCAGCCATGTTCAGTTGATGCGCCAACGCACCCAACTGCGCCTCAGCGACTTTTCCCGCAGGCGCGGACTCATCCGGGACAACAAGCCCGGCACAGACTAAATCCTAACACTGCAAACCAAAACCTTGCAGTTACCGTGTTGCGTAAAACGGATGCCGGAAAAAGGTCAATGATTCTAGCAACATTGAATGCTAACAAGATGAGGAGAGAGTTAAAAACAGAAAACTAGTGAAAATTGTAAAATGACAACGTCCAACAAAATAATCAGAACACCTCAAGTCTACTCACCACTTAACTTTGGCCCAATGCCAGTGAATTTAATTTTTGAATGCCAGGGTATAGAGTTGGAAGAAGGAGATGTTATCCTTTCATCAAATGCTCAAATTCACGCGGCACGTCGTCATCCTGAAGATTTTTCCCGCTGTCTGCCCTATTTACAGCGCGTTATCTCAACACCCGATTATATTGGAGATGATTTTAAAAATGAGAATAAGATTGAGTTGATTTCGCTGATTCCTGAACTTGGGAATGGCCTCTTGATTGCACTTTCAATTCAAAGAGATTCATCAGGAAACTATCATATCGCTTCATTCTATCCTGTTTCCTTTGCTAAAATCACCAATCGATGTGGAAAGGGATACCTTAAAAGCGTGCCCAAAAAGTAAAGCTCCCACATTTCTGTGAGAGCCTTACCAATTCAATCAGATTTAGCCAGGTTGCCCACCCCTGGATCTCTTCACCTTTCGGCTACTATACCCGTTCCCGGGTGCGTGAGGAGGCCGTTCTCACCTCTAAATCTTATGATGTTAATATAGGCACTAATAGCGACGCTGTCTATATGGTCCTTTTTGCAACCCTACTCAGCTGCCTGTGCTGCCACCGCCTCTTCGATCAGGCCCAGAATTTCGCCCGCAGCCGCCGGGATATTTGTTCCCGGGCCGTAAATTGCTGAGACGCCTGCTTCCAGCAGGAAGTCATAATCCTGAGGCGGAATGACGCCGCCACAGACGATCAGGATATCATTGGCGCCCTTGTCCTTCAGGGCCTTGATCATCTGGGGCACCAGTGTTTTGTGACCCGCTGCCTGAGAAGAAACACCAATTACATGAACATCCGCCTCAATCGCCTGGTTGGCGGCCTCTTCCGGGGTTTGGAACAGTGGCCCGATATCCACGTCAAAGCCGATATCGGCAAAGGCGGTGGCGATGACCTTGGCGCCACGATCATGCCCATCCTGGCCCATTTTCACCACCAGCATGCGTGGGCGGCGGCCCTGGCGTTCGACAAATCCGGCAATATCCTCTTGTATCTTCATAAAGCCCGCATCCCCGTCATAGGCGGAGCCATAGACCCCGGTAATGGAGCGAATGACGGCCCGGTGCCGGGTGAACGCCTTTTCCATCGCATCAGAAATCTCGCCCACTGTAGCCCGCGCCCGCGTGGCCTTAACGGCCAGGTCCAGCAAATTGCCAGAACCATCCTGCGCCGCAGCGGTCAGGGCGTCCAGGGCCGCATCACACGCCGCCTGATCCCGGCTGGCGCGGATTTTCTTTAACCGCGCAACCTGTTTCTCGCGCACCTGATCATTGTCGATATCCAGAATATCGATGCGGTCCTTATCGCCGGATTTGTATTTATTGACACCAACAATGGTTTCCTCGCCCCGATCAATTCGGGCCTGGCGGGCTGCCGCGCTTTCTTCGATCTTCATCTTTGGCCAACCGGTATCGACCGCCTTGGTCATACCACCCATGGCTTCGACTTCATCGATCAGCTTGCGGGCTTCCTCAATCATCGCACCGGTCAGGCTTTCCACGTAATAAGAGCCTGCCATCGGGTCGACGGTGCGGGTGATCTGGGTTTCCTCCTGCAGGATCAATTGCGTATTGCGGGCAATCCGGGCAGAGAAATCCGTGGGCAGGCCAATTGCCTCGTCAAAAGCATTGGTATGCAGCGATTGCGTGCCGCCCAGCGTGGCTGCCATCGCCTCAACCGCCGTGCGCACGACATTGTTATAGGGGTCCTGTTCCGTCAGCGACCAGCCGGATGTCTGGCAATGGGTGCGCAACATCAACGATTTTGGATTCTTCGGCTGGAAGTGCTTTTTCATCAGATCGGCCCACAGGAACCGCGCCGCGCGCAGCTTCGCGACCTCCATGAAGAAATTCATACCGATACAGAAAAAGAAACTCAAACGCGGCGCAAAGGCATCCACATCCAATCCCTTGGCAGCCGCCACACGCACATATTCCAGCCCGTCAGCCAGCGTAAACGCCAGTTCCTGAGTGAGCGTCGATCCCGCCTCCTGCATGTGATAGCCAGAAATCGAGATTGAGTTGAAACGCGGCATGTTCTGGGCGGTATATTCAATAATATCCGCCACGATCCGCATCGATGGATTGGGGGGATAGATATAGGTGTTGCGGACCATGAATTCCTTCAACACATCATTCTGGATCGTCCCGGACAGCTTTTCCGGGGATACGCCCTGTTCCTCCGCCGCGACGATATAGCCTGCCAGAACCGGCAGCACCGCCCCATTCATGGTCATGGAAACCGACATCTGATCCAGGGGAATCTGGTCGAACAGGATCTTCATATCCTCAACGCTGTCAATCGCAACACCCGCCTTGCCCACATCGCCCACGACACGAGGATGATCACTGTCATAGCCACGATGGGTCGCCAGATCGAAGGCAACAGACAACCCCTTCTGCCCACCCGCCAGATTGCGGCGATAGAATGCATTTGATTCTTCGGCGGTAGAGAAACCGGCATATTGGCGCACGGTCCAGGGCTGACCAACATACATCGATGCCTTGGGGCCGCGGGTGAAGGGCGCGAAACCCGGCATCGTGTCGATATGCTCAAGCCCGGCCAGATCCTCAGCGGTGTACAGCGGCTTTACCGATATTCCTTCCGGGGAGTCCCAGGTCAAATCGGCTTCGCCCTTCCCCTTGGATTCCTTTTCCAACAGGGCGCGCCATTCCGCCAAAGTCTTCTTCTCAAAATCCGCCATTCCGCATTGCTCCTTATGTTTCCCCTAGTATATCGCCCCTAAACCCGGTTCGTCCAATGCTTCAATTGTTGCGTTTGCATGGCAGCACGGTTGCCCATTGGCGACGAAGCCGATAAAGACGCGGCATTATCGCAGTATGGAGTGGTGAAAATGGCGGGCTTCTCGCTGGGTATCTTGGGTTATGGGCATTTCGGCTCGTTCCTGCACAAATTGGCAGAGCGTTTTCTGCCAGATGTATCCGTGCGCCTGTATCGTCGTCGCGCCACACCGGGAGACGGCCTGTTCACAACGCTGGAAGACGCTTTGAACTGTGATGCCTTGCTGTTGTGCATGCCAATCAGTGCCTATGCCGATACGCTGCTCTCGATCCGCGACCGATTGCGCCCGGATACCATCCTGATCGATGTCGCAACCGTCAAAGGCTATACGGGCCAGCTGATCCGCGATCTGGTGCCCAATCAGCCCTATATTTGCACCCACCCGATGTTCGGGCCCGAAAGCTATGCGAAGAAGGCGGGAAATGTCTCTGGTTTCCGCATCGTCATCACGGAATCGAATCTAAGCCCTGAACTGGACCAGCCCTTCCGGGATCGGTTGCGCCAGGAAGGCTTTGTCGTGGTGGAAAAAACTGCCGACACCCATGACCGGGAATTGGCAGAAACGCTGTTCCTGACCCATTACATCGGTCAGATCATCTCCCATAGCGGATTTGAGCGCACAGAGATCGACACGGTGTCCTTCGGCTTCCTGATGGATGCGGTCGACAGCGTGCGCCATGATATGCAGTTGTTTGAAGAAGTCTGCCGCTTTAACCCCTATTGCCAGGATGTCGTCCGCCGGTTCGATATCAGCGAACAATCCATCCGACAAAGGCTGTTGAACCTGGATCCAATTCCACAGATTTCCTAATTTTCAACAGTGATCGGGGCGGTCGTATCGCCGGTTATTGGAGTGACCGCGGGACTGACACCATAGCCATCAGGCAAGGCCAGTTCCGCTGACGTGCCAGCCGTCTGCTGGGTCGGCATGCCTGCTTTTTCAACATTGCCATTGGCGTTTGGATAATGGGTCGACGTTTCCTGTAGGGTTGATTGTGGCAGGCCGCCAACTATCGATGCCTCTGTCCCGGTTGTCCCCCCTGAGGCGACGGGACTTGTCCCATTGCTACCGGGCGAGACCATATCCGCCACATGCCATCCGATAAAAACGGAAAAGGCACAGATCACAAGGCAGGCGGCAATCGCCTGTTTATGGGGAATGATCAACATACCGCGTGTGCCAATGGGTCCATTCTTTTCGTCCTGACGGCGATATACTTCCTGATCGGACTCAAGGGCGCGAAGTAGTCGCGGGGGAATTTCCTCTGTGAGGACCGGATCAAAACACGCATGAAGATACCCGTCGACCCGACGATGTGCCGCGATCGTTTCCAGTTCTGCCACATTCGCACGGGTCTCATCACGATGGGGATGGCTGACCTTCGAACGGGCCGTCCCGCCTATTCGGGGGCCATCCACGGCATTGATCACCCGTATCTCACGCGATTTCAGAATCGCGTCTTCCCCTTCGGAAGTTCCGATCCACCTGAATGCGAATACAGTTTTGAGAATATTCCTCATTTGACCTGCCTCAAATAGGGGGCGTCTGTCGCTGTTTCGGATTCCTGATCCATATCTGCGTCGTCTGGACACACGGTTCGCAATGACTCCCGGGCGCGAAACAGCCGCGAGCGTACCGTGCCAATCGGCGCATTCACAATCTTCGCCACCTCGTCATAACTCATCCCCTCCAATATCACCAGAGAGAGCACAGAACGCTGTTGCACGGGCAATTCCTCAACCGCTGCCATAACCCGCGATAACGTCAGATGGTGGATTTGCGCCGGATCATCGGCAAAATCCGCACGTGACTCTGACATCGCATCCAAATCTTGGGCGACACCGACCTCTGCCGGGCGCGCGCGATGTTTGCAGTGATCCAGAAAAACGCGATATTCAATGCCAAATAACCAGCTTCGGATCGACCCGTCGCGCCGCCATTTTGACCATTTCCGCAATCCGCGCTCTACCGTATCCTGCACCACATCATCCGCCATTTCGGGATGCCCTGTCAGAACCCGCGCGAAACGGCGCAAATGAGGCAATTCCGCTGCGATCCTGGACGTGACCTCAAACTTTTCCTTCGACATACGAAACAGGCTCCCTTGCGTATCGTAATATAGGGACGCCGCCACGCCAGAAAAGTTCCCTGAAAAAAGCACACATTTGGATGGAACTATTTCTCCTCCCGGCTGTCGATAGTGTGACGCCCCGCATTGCGGGGTGCCCGCATCACAAGATGCATGACACGCTTACTGGCATCACAAGATGCATGACACACCTAATTGACACTCTCAGGAGGACAGAATCTTGACCATCAAGACACAGCTCAAGGCAATCGGATCTAGCGCCATGATCAAAAGCATGATTGTGGTCGGCGCATTGACCATCGGCGCAGCGACCGGCCCGGCCCTAGCTGACTCCAGCACACCCGCAAGCCAGAAAATCACTCAGGAATTTCAGCTGACTCAGTCAGCTGCTGCCGACATTAGCGATGCACAACTGCAATCCTTTGCCTCTGCACAAAGCTCAGTGGTCGCCATACAGGAAGAATGGCAAAGCCGGGTCGATAGCGGCGAGGTTGACCCCAACGACCCACAAGCGGTCGAAGACATCAGGACCCAGATGGCAATGGCGGTCGAGCAAGCGGGCCTGAGTGTTGAACAATACAATATGATCTTTGAAACGTTACAGACCGACCCCGAATTGCGGCAGCGCTATCAGGGCATGCAGTAAATCTGTTATCTGGCAATAATCCAGTTACCAGAATGAATATAGACACTTCCGGGTCCACTGGAAGTGTCTTTTCATTTGGAAACGGCCAATTCCAGTTTCTCATTCGGGGGATTGCGCTGCCACATTTGCAGACCGCGCTCTATTGCCTCCGCCGCTTCCAGCACCAGCCGGTCGCTGCCGGGCGGGCCCAGGATATGAAGGCCTGTTGGCAATCCATCCTGGGTGAACCCTGCCGGCACAGAGATGCTGGGCAAATCCAGCGCCGGGCTGATGCAAACGGTATCCCAGTCAAATTCCTTCAGGCCCGGCATATCCGGCGCAAAGGGGGAACCGCTGCTGGTTGACCAACAGACCAGATCATAACTGTCGAAGAAATTTGCCATGCGGTGCCAGGCCTTGACCCGCATCATATTGGCGCGCTCAATCTCATACCCTGTCAGACGGCGGGACTGGCCCACCAGGTCCAGGATCAGATGCCCCAGTTCCAAACCATGCTCATCCACTGCCCAGCCGGCATATTCCGCCGCGCACAGGGCACGAAAGATGGGCTGGCTGCGGGCAAGGAAGCGAACGTCTGGCGCGGCGTCGGTTACCCTGGCCCCCGCCCTTGACAATACATCCGCACAGGCGGTCAGGGCGTCCGTCACCGAGGAATCGATGCGAAACATCGCGCTGTCCACGGAAAAGGAGATCCGTATTCCCGCCAGATTGCCTGTCAGCGGCGCGGCGAATTCCTGTGGTCCGAACGGGGCGGTAATCGGGCTTCTGACATCACGGCCACACACCACTGACAGGGAAAGACGGATATCATCCACCCGGCGCGCCATAGGCCCCATCACATGCAACCGGTCGAACGGGGCCACACTGGGAACCTTAGGCACCACCCCAGTGGTCGGGCGATAGCCGACGATATTGCACCAACTGGCGGGGATGCGGGTTGATCCGCCCAGATCACTGCCATCGGCCAACGCGACCAGATCCAATGCCAGTGCTGCGCCGGACCCGCCGGAACTGGATCCGGCCGTGCGGCTCAGGCAATAGGGATTGCGCGTGCGCCCCCACAGGGGATTATCCGTATCCTCCCCAAAGGCGAATTCCGGCATGTTTGTTTTGCCCACGACAATGGCACCGGCCGCCTTCATCCGCGCGATATGCAGGCTGTCTGAATCGGGCCAATTGTTGCGCAAGGCGGGCGCGCCATAGGTGGTGCGAAACCCGACCACATCATAATTATCCTTCACCGCAACCGGCAGGCCGAATAACGGCCCCATCGCCTGTCCGGCATCGCGCGCCTTATCTGCGACCGCAGCAGCATCTAAAGCCTTGACCAGGTCCAACTGAATGATCGCATTCACGCGTGAATTATACCGCTCTATCCGATCAGCAAAAGCTTCCATCACCTCAACACAACGCAACCGACCCGTCCGCATTTCAGCCACCAGAACACCAGCGGATTGCCGTGTAATGTTCATCGTCAATTGGCCTTTCGGAGAAGAAGCATGGGGGCAGTGATATGAAAACAGGCTTTCCCATACTAGAGCAGGTTCGTGTTTCGCCGACAATACATCGGTATCTTGTGCTATCGGGTTCAGGCACATACCTTGGCAGGATGACACAGAAACACGTTCCCTTTTCCGCGATTGAGGCGGCCCGCGATCAAATAGCCCCGCATGTGCTGCGCACCCCCCTGGTGCCAGCCTTTCCGCTGTCCGATGCGTGTGGGGCAGAGGTTCGCCTGAAGCTGGAAACCTTACAGGCGACCGGCGCGTTCAAACTGCGCGGTGCGACCAATGCGATTATGACTCTATCGAAGGAAGACCGTGCCAAGGGGGTCGTGACATGCTCCACCGGGAATCATGGGCGCGGCGTTGCCTATGCAGCCAATTTGCTGGGCGTGCGCGCGGTGATCTGCATGTCCGAACTGGTGCCCAAAGTGAAGATCGATGGCATCAAACGATTCGGGGGCGAGGTCCGCATCTGTGGCAAAAGCCAGGATGAGGCAGAGGTGGAAGCCCTGCGCCTGATGAAAGAGGAAGGCCTGGTCTATCTGTCCCCCTTTGATCATCCCGATGTCATTGCCGGTCAGGGCACGATTGGGCTTGAATTGATCGAGGATTGGCCGGAACTGGATATGGTCATCGTGCCGCTATCCGGGGGCGGCCTGATGGCGGGTATTGCCAAGGCTGTGAAAACCCTGAAGCCCGACACCAGAATTATCGGCGTCACCATGGAACGCGGGCCCGCCATGTATGACAGCATCCGCGCAGGCCATCCTGTTGAAGTGGTTGAAACGCCGACGCTGGCGGATTCGCTTGGCGGCGGCATTGGCCTGGAGAATGACTATACCTTCGCCATGTGCCGCGATCTGGTGGATGAGACATTGTTGGTCAGCGAGGCAGAGATTGCAGCAGGCATGCGCGCCCTGTATCGCGATCAACAAATTGTTGCAGAAGGTGGGGGCAGCGTTGGCGTCGCCGCCCTGCTGGCCGATAAAATACAAGCCAAAGGCAAACGAATTGCCGTTGTGATCAGCGGCAGAAATGTTGATATGGATATCTTCACCCGCATCGCAGGTGGGGAAGATGTTGACCTTGCCACTGTGCAACCCGACGGAGGAGCATAACCCAATGCGGGAAATTCTGATCCTGACAGAAAACGAGCTGCGCCAGGCGGTATCGCTGGATATGCCCCTGATCGATTTGATCGCAGATGCTTTCAAGAAACTATCGGCGGGCAAAGTCTCCATGCCGCCCATCCTGCGGATGGATATGGAAGACAAGAATGGCGAAGTGGACGTAAAAACCGCCTATGTCCCCGGTCTGGAAGGATTTGCGATCAAGATCAGCCCCGGCTTTTTTGACAATCCCAAAATCGGCCTGCCAACCACCAGCGGACTGATGGTTGTCCATGATGCCACGACAGGCCAGGTTCGCGCGGTGCTGTTGGACAATGGTTATCTGACTGACATGCGCACCGCAGCGGCAGGCGCGGTCGCCGCCCGCTGTCTGGCCCCGGAAGGGGCGACACGCGCCGGTGTGATCGGCACCGGCGTTCAGGCCCGGCTGCAAATGCAGGCCCTGGCGATGGTGCGGCCTATTGATACGGTCCATGTCTGGGGGCGCGATGCCGATAAGGCCAAAGCCTGCGCCCAGGATATTGAACGCCTGACATCGGCCAATGTTACGGTTTCCAGTTCAATCGCCGGTCTGGTGCGGGACTCCGACATCGTGGTCACCACCACCCCCAGCCGTAAACCCTTGATTGATGCCAGCATGCTGCATCCCGGCCTGCACATCACCGCCATGGGGTCGGATGCGGAACATAAGAACGAACTGGCGCCTGATGTGATCGCAGAAGCGGATCTGTTCACCTGTGACCGTCACAGCCAGTCGGCCCGCCTGGGCGAATTGCATCACGCGGTCGGGGCCGGAATCGTGCCAGAAGACATGCCCGTTGCAGAGTTGGGCGCTATCCTAAGCACCCCGAAAAAGGGACGCAAATCCGCCAGTGATGTGACTATCTGTGACCTGACCGGCACCGGCGTACAAGACACCGCCATTGCCATCCATACGCTGAGCGTCGCCGAAGAAAATGGCTTTGGAACTAAAATTTCAAACTGAATTCTAAGGACGGATAGCTGGTCCCGCCCATCGCATGAGAACTTTCTATTGCCCTCCCCCCTTGAGGAGGGGAGCCCCATATTTTACCCCTCCCCCCTTGAGGCAGGGCTATCGCATATGAGCGAAGAGCTTTGTGAGGAAGGCATCATCCCATCCGGCGCGTTTGATTTTGCCCTTGATGGAGCCTTTGTCGTCATTGGCTTTGATGATGTTGAGGGCGAGCTTGCG